>ENA-UENT01000003-UENT01000003.1-marine-metagenome-genome-assembly--contig:-NODE-3-length-225371-cov-5.024865_pt1 | contig 225371 bp, 279 predicted proteins | sample MGYA00237879_ERZ529330 | MGnify/ENA primary metagenome ERZ529330 (study PRJEB26372, sample SAMN05368345) | marine metagenome | biome: cultured habitat; feature: ocean water; material: water; isolation... | reverse complement strand
TGCTCTGCTGATCAACGTGGTGAGACACAACACTTAGCCGCCTTTGCAATATCTGACCCTCTCCGGAGACAACGGAGGGTCCCACCCAGACCTGAGGATTAACACGCAGATTGCTGAAGGGATGGTCTGAAGCAGCAAGCAAAACGCAATGACCAGCAACGTGAAGCCTGTGCCGGGGGCGTGAATGTTGGCTTGGAACCAGGGTTTAGGAGCCATGAGATCAGTTTGGCGCTGGCATGAAATCGCGTTCCGCCAGATGCGCTCCAGAGTGAGGCGCATCTTGAGGGTGCCATCGGTTGGGCGATAGAGGATCAGCTGAGGTTGGCTTCTGGCTGAAAGCTCGGTTTATTGGGGCAACAGCTGATGCAACGTGGTCCGCACCCTCAAAGACCAATGGTTCGCTTTGGCCTTGGGAGTCACTGCGCTGATCGCATTGTTCTGGCTTGAGTTGCTGGCCACCTAACAAGGATTCTTGAAACCAGATGTTGTCCTCACGCTGCTCTGTTTGGTTGATTGCTGTTGGGGTACTGGTGACTTGTGCTCCGGCTGCTCGTTCTGATGCGTGGGTGAGTTGCAAGCGTGATGCTTCTACAGGGCAGCTGCTCTGGCTGCGGGGGAAGTCAACGGAGCTTCTGAAGAATGCTGAGTACCGGCCAGGTGCAACCAATCCTGATCTGGGTACTTGCTTGGTGAGTAATGAGCAACTCCGTCAAGCTCATGGTCTGAGGTTTTGATCACTGCTTGGCTTGGACATGTAAAACACTGCTCATGAAGGTGATTGGCCCTTTCTTCAGGCCAAGATTTTGAATTTCAGCGGTTTCTTAAGCGCCTGATCTGTGGGATCACCAGAAGATCCATTAGTGCGAATGTGATCAGGCAGGGGATAAAACCTTTTCCCACAACATTGCAAACCCAGCGTTCCTGATCCCATTGGCAGATCACCAATTCGGATAACCAGAACAAACCCACCTTTGCTGCAAATGACGTCAGGGCAAACCGCCATTCCGATGCGCTCAGACGCAGCTTGAACGGCACAGCACTCTTGAAACTGCTGAAAGTCTGATGGCGGAACCTCGCACAAGCGTAGGCTCAGGCTGCGTCTGATGCGTCTCGTCTTTGCTGATTCCTCTGCTTCTCGCTTCTGCCTTGCTGACTTCCTGGGCAACCCCTGCTCGAGCGATTTCGCTTTCAGCGCGGACGGATCGGTTGATTGATCGGCTTGAGCAGCTGGGTGTTGTGATCGATCGGCTCGAGCGGTGTGGCCCCGGGGCCGAACGCGCCGCTTACAACATGGGCGTGAACCGTCTCTGTTTATCGCAGGGGCTGCGCGATCAGCCAGGGCTGCAGTTGGATGTTCTGACCCATGAGGCGATCCATGTCGTTCAAGATTGTCTGGATGGTTTGGAAACGCCGTCGTCGTCCACGATCAGCTTGATGCTGCAGGCGCAGGGTGGTTTCAGTCCAGCGCAGGTCGATCGGTTTTTGACACATCATCTCGACCGTTCTACGGCTGCCCACGTGCTGACGGTGACCCAGTCGCTCGGGCCGCTGCAACGCCAGCGGGAAGTGGAGGCCTATGCGCTTCAGGGCCAGACCGGCATGGTCGAATCCTTGCTGGCCAGGCATTGCTGATTCCTATCGAAGGATGGAGCTTCTGCCTTCGATGTTGTTCTGTTTGGCATCGCTAGCCTTGATTGATTCGTCGGAACAATCGGGTGAAACATCAGTGGATTGCGATGCTTTTGTGGGCTCCAGTGGTGTTGCTGCAGGCTCCCTCATCGTTCGCCCAATCGTTGTTTGATCGGCCCCCAACCCGGGTGATGATTCATAACCCTGAATCCACTGAAGGCAGGCGCAATCGCACCACGATCACGGTTGTGGTACCTGCGGATGCAGGAAATGCCTTGAGATCGATTGTTTTGCGGCAGTTGCCCAATCTTGATCAGTGGGATTGGGGCCGCTTGGAACCTCGGGTTTACCTCGGCGACTATTCCCTTCACGGAAAAGGAACAAGGGGTTTGGCCTCCGCTGTTGTCTCAGAATCCGAAGAGGTCTTGAACATCCAACTCACACCAGCGGTTCAGCCGGGGCAAACCGTGAATGTTGTCTTCCGCGGCTTTAATCCTCAGTCCAGCATTTATCAATGGTCGACAGAACTGATAGCTGATGGTGAGGATCCCATCCGTTACGTCGGCCCCACCCTCCGCTTGAACGTTTATGAGCAGGATCCGTATTGGTAGCTGTTGGTTCCTAGAGCAAGTTTGGGTAGGCGTTGAAGAGTCCCCAGATCACCAGTGCGGTGATCGAAGCAAAGATCACGGCTGTCCATGCCGCAAGATCGGCGTTGTTGCTGGACCCTTGCAAAAGCTGAAGAAGGCGTGCCATCAGAAGGAATGCAAGCTCTTCGGTTCTGGCTCAGGTGGCTGTCAAATTCCAGCCTTGTTTGCGACTCCTCATATACCCAAAAAAGTGCGCAGATTCAAGTCGTTTCGCCTCAGCAGCGCGAAGGTTGTGCCTGCATTGCCGCGGCAGATCCGCAGTTGTTGATCCAGCACGGTGATGTCGAGCCAGGCAGGGATGCTCTGCTGAACCTGTCGCATCAACGTCAGCTGCTGGCGGTTCGGCAGGGAGGGCCCGATCCAGCCTCCCTGGCGGAAGCGCACCGCAACGCGCGTGCTGTCCGCGATCTTCAGCTCGGCCTGCACACGGATTCCCCCCAACGATCTCAAAGGGCCGCGCAACCGCAGCAGATTGCAGCCGCGCCCCTGCACTGGATCCAGGATCTGCAGGTTCTCCAGCCCGGCTGTTGGTTTCAACCAGGGTTGCCGGGAACTGCTCCAGCGCAGCTCCCAGACCCCATGCAGCAAGTCGGCTGAGCTGGTCAGGTCGGTGGGGTGTTCCTGTTCCACCCTGTTGATCAGCGTCTGCAGGCCTGGATCGCTGGGCCTGTGCTGCAACAGATCAACCAGTTGCTCCCGGTGATGCCCCACGGGTCTAGTGGTACTCGCCGGGGTGCTGAATCTTGGTGACGCTGACCCCCGAGGAGCTCTTTCCAGAGAACCGCAGCAGTTCATCGCCGGAGACTTCGTAACCCAGCTCCTGGGCAATCAGGGCGGCAGCATCGGCACTCACGGCCTGCAGCACCTGCGCTTTGAGGGAAGGATCGCGGGCGATGTGTGCAAAAAATTGCCGGAGTTGGTCCGTGCTCATGCAGTTGGGGAGGTCGTTCTGATTCTGACCGGTCTTGCCTTGCCCCTTGCCTGTTGACTGGTGCGCAGATCAGGCTTGATGGGATGACGCAACTGGCAGTGTCAGGCGCCTCCGGCAAAACCGGTTGGCGGGTGGTGGTGGTGGCGCTCAAGCGCGGTAAATCGGTTCGAGCCATCGTTCGGCCCGGCTCCGTTTTGCCCTCTGCCCTGGCCCAAGCCGAGCAGGAGGGGCGCCTTGAGGTGCGTCGCCTGCAGCTGGATACGGCGGAAGCCTTGCTCCATGCGCTGCAGGGCTGCTCCGCACTGGTGATCGCCACCGGTGCTCGACCTTCGATCAATCTGGCGGGTCCCTTGCAGGTGGATGCCTGGGGGGTGCAGGCGCAGGTGCAGGCCTGCCGCTCCATTGGCCTGCGGCGCGTGGTGCTGGTGAGTTCCCTCTGCGCTGGCCGCTGGCTGCATCCCCTCAACCTGTTCGGCTTGATCCTGGTCTGGAAGCGGGTTGGTGAACGTTGTCTGGAGCGGAGCGGTCTGGATTGGACCGTGATCCGCCCTGGAGGCCTCAGTGAAGACGACAGCCGCAGCACGACTGAGGGAGTGCTGGTAACGGATGCGGATCAACAGCAGAGCAACAGCATCCCTCGCCGCCTCGTGGCCCAGGTGTGCCTCGATGCTCTGGAGCAGCCCCGAGCTTGCGGTCGCATCCTTGAAATCACCAGCTCCCCTGGGCAGCCCCAGCAGCCGCTGGGCCAGTGGTTGGATCAGTGCGCTTAATCTACGGCAGCGCGGGCTTCAATCCCAGGCCCAGGTGCTGATCGGCCGACCTGTGCTGGCCAGGAAGCGTTCGCTGTCGGGCCGAATCAGATCAATCGTTTGCTGTTTGAGCTCGTCGCTCCAGCTGGGGGCTGCTACGTCTCTGCGGCCTTTCGAGCCAGCCGGATTCATCAGCGGCAGCTTGCCCTTTTCCAGCAGTCCGGAGCAATCCGGCGTGGCGCCGATGAAGCTCAGGATCTGTTGCAGGCTGGATTGCGGCTGCGTGCTGAGTTCTTCGGTGGTGATGCTCAGCATCGACTGCTCCGGAAACCAGCGCCGGTAGCGCTGCCATCGCTGGTGATAGAGCGAGGCCTCCACCACGCGTTGTCTCAAGCGAGGTGAGCGCAGCAGCTGCTCAAACGGGGGGCAGTCCTTGATGCGACCCCGCCAGTGCCGCCAGTGGGATTCAATCCGTCGCAGCGGGTGGCGCACCAGATAGATCAGCGGGATCGGGCCGAGGTGGTGGTGGATCAGCTCCGGCGTTCTGGAGTAGGAGCCATAGGACGAGGAGTACATCGTGCTGGCTTCGCCCCGCAAGGGCCGCCGCGGGTCTGCCTCAAACTGATTGGCATACCACTCCCAGCCGCGCAGGTAGTGCCGACCGAAGAATTTCGGCTCCATCGACTGGCTGATCTGGATCTCGGGATGGCGGCCGAGCGCCGTGGCCAGGCTTGTGGTGGCCGACTTGGCTGCTCCGATGATGATGAAGGTGGGCAGCTGAGCGCGGTAGATCGCTGCAATCCGGTCGTGCTGCCCCTGCAGGCTGCGATGGATCTGCTGCCTGCAACGCCAGCTCTCCAGCCAGCCCCTGCGCTCAGCGCCGGAAGCCATGGGATCGGAGCCAGTTCGACAGCTTTAAGCCGGCGCTGTGCAGGGGATCGATGGCCGGCAGAGGGACGTTCTGGATCAAGTGCTCCACAGACACATCGTTGTAAAACAGGCGCACATCGTCGCCGTAGATCTGCATCGCTTTCTCGATCAGAGCATCACTGTTGAAGTGGCTCTGCAGGTCGGCACGGTCACTCCGTCTGACGTTTTTCTGCGGCAACGACTCCATCACGTCGATGCCGCGGCGGGCCAAGAGGTCGCGCAGTTCCGCCCAGTGCACGTCGATTTGTTCAACGCGTCCCACAAACTTCGGCACGATCTGATTGCCGATGCACAGCAACTGGTTCTGGGGCAGAACATGAACGTCGTAGTGCTTGAACGGCGTCTCGATTAAGGCATCGAGGAAGGCCTCAAAGGACATGCCATGGGTGATGCCCATGTTCTGCATCGGCAGCGGTGGTGCTTCGATTTCGATCACCTTGTTGTTGTAGGCCGCGATCAGACGATCGAAGGGGTTGCGTACGAAGCTGAAGCTGAAATGGCTGCGCCGGTACTTGCGGGCACGCCGCAAGGTGATCAGTTCCGTTTCCTGATTGGTTTCGTGCTGCCAGAACTTGTCGGAGGTTGTTTTGGTCCCCTTGGGAGGTCTCTCGCTGAGCAGGCGGCATAGGGCCGCTTTGATCGATGAATTCGCTGCCTTGGGGACCCGTCCGTAGAGCAGGTTGTGGCGCTTCATTCGGATGAAGTGATGCGGTTGGGCCATGAATTAGCGGCTTTTGGCGAAATTTTTTTCGAGGAATTTGCGAAACAGCTTCCATTCGCTGCGGCTGAACAGGGGTCGCGCCTGGATCGCCAGTTCAAGCCCCCGTTCGTTCAGGCCCGGATTCGTGGTTTTGTTCAGGTTTTCGTTCTCGGTGTTGGCTTCCAGCTGCTGCCTGAGCCGGTCGGCTTGCTGGGGCAGGGCCTGCTTGAGCACATTCCACAAAAAGGTGCTGGGCTCATGGGGATCGCTGGCTTGCTCATAGTCGATACGCACGATCTTCAAGTCGCGTTTGCTGCCCAGCTTCAACAGCGTCTGCTCCAGCGATTTGGGATCGGTGCAGGAGAAATCAGCCGTTTGTTGGAACGTGTCGAAGTGGCTGGTTTCAGGGTTGTGGCGTCCTTCCTTGAGCAGCTGGGTGTGGCAGGAGCGGATGAAGGCCTCGGGCTCCCTGTTGGCGAACAGCACCGTCCAGGCGATCGAACGATGCTCAAGGCTGTCTTCCAGCCCAGTGATCAAACGCTTGGTGCGCGATTTGGCATAGCGATACAAGCCCGTCTTGCGTTCCTTGTTGGGCGTTTTTCGGCGCGGCGGTTCTGCAAGGCCGTTGCGCAACGTTCCGAAAATCGCTTCGAAGGAGAGAAGGATGGTGTGGATCCTGTCGGGATGGTCTCCCGCTAGCTCCATCAGGGTGGATCGCGTTTGTGATGTCAGGCGTTTGGGCGTTTTGCGGTCCCAGCGGCCCCATTGCAGGTGACGCCACAACTCGGAGCAACGCTTTTTGAACGTGTTCGGCCCGAGATAGAGCACCCCCTGCTCCAGCAGCAGCTCGCGGTTGGTCTGCAGGTTCCGCTGCAGGTAGGTGCTGCCTGTTTTGTGCAGCCCGCAATGCAGAACAATCCGGTCCGGTTTGAGTTGACTCACGCGACCTGCCGTTCCGGGCTGGCTTCGACACAGCCTTCCAGACGTTCGAGGGCAAGCCAGGCACCTTCGCCATTGTTCTTGTGTCCCTGCCAGATTTCGGGAATGAAGGTCGCCTGCGGGGCGAGTTGGTCCATCAGGACAAACAGCTGGACCCAATCGATTTCGCCGTCGTGGATCTGCAGGCCTTCGCCATCGACCCCCTTCGCATCGGCCAGATGCAGGTGCGCCGTGAACGGAAGGATTGCCTTAAGGAAGGCACTGAACGAGGCCTTGAGGTGGGTGCAGGCGAGCTTCGAGTGGGACACATCCAGGCAGACGCGCATCCCGGTCTCCCGGCAGAAATCCTGAATGAAGGCGGTGTCGACGAACAGGTTGTGATAGCGCTGCCCACCGAAGTGCCAGGGGAAGGGAGGCATGGTCTGGGGAATGATCTCCACCTCGTCGGCGGTGTTGATCTGCTGAAGGCTGTCGATCAGGCGCTGGCGCAGCGGTTGCAACTCCGCTCGCTCGAGATGGTGGTGTTCGGAGAAGCCGCCAACGTTCGTCACCAGCAGGACGGGATCGGGACAGCGGAAGCGGCGTCGCAGATCACGGGAAATGTCGACCACGCGTTGGAGTTCTTGAATCGAGTGGCGGCGGTAGTCGGAATCCGCGCTGCAGAGATCGAGGGTGTGATCGCCGGCAAACAGTTCGGGGGCGTGCACCACCAGGCCGATCGGCTGCGGTGTTGGCAGCACCTGGTCCAGATTTACCTCGAGATCCTTGTAGCTGAGGTGCATTTCCACCAGGTCGAGATTGCTTGTGGCAGCAAAGCTCTCGATGTCGTGGTATCTCACCGGGACGCCAAAGCGATGCTGGAAGCGGTAAGCGCGTGGGGTGGCTGCCGGGGTTTCCAGGTCGGAGGGGAAGAAGAAGTCCCCGGTGGCTTTGTTCACCGGCAAGGTCTTGCCGATGAGGTCATCCAGGCGATTGGGCTGCAGACCCTGTCCAGGGCTCTGGATGCCCACCATCGCCTCGGTGATCTCCGTGCCGGCAGGCACATCGCAGGTGGCGACCAGGCTCTTGGCCAGCACTTCGCGGTTCATCATTTCGCCCTGGCTGATGCTGCGTTCACCGCCGCTGCCCATCGATTCCTCCACCCGGCGAATGCCCTGGATCATCTGGGCGAATTCATTGGGCAACAGGCTCACCTTGTGGTCGTTGCCCTCCATGGAGCGATCGAGGGTGATGTGTTTCTCGATCACCACGGCGCCGAGGGCGGCGGCGGCAATGGGCACTTCGATGCCGCGTTCATGGCCGGAGTAGCCCACGGGAGCCTCGGCCAGGTCCCGCAGCCGCTCGAGGTAGCGCAGGTTGACGTCCTTGAACGGGGTGGGATAGGTGGAATTGCAGTGGAGCAGCACGTAACCGGCTCCTTCGTTCTGGAGGTGCCGAATGCCAGAGCGGATCTCCACCTCAGACGCCATGCCGGTGGAGCAGATCAGCGGCTTGCCGGTGGCTGCAAGGCTGGAGAGCAGGGCGTGGTTGGTGAAATCGGCCGACGCCACCTTGAAGCCTTCCATGCCCCAGCGGTTGAGCTTCTCGAGGCTGGCTTCATCCCAGGCGGTGCAGAGGGGCACCAGCCCTTTGCTGGCGGCATGGTCAAAGCAGCGGAACAGTTCGTCGTCGCTGAGTTGAAAACGCTCGAGCAAATCCAGGGTGTACTGGGTGCCCAGATCGGAGGCCATGTCGTTGCTGTCCCCCGCATTGCGGTACAGCCGACTCATGTCCCGCATCTGGAACTTGGCGCAGTCCGCTCCCGCGGCGTGGGCGGCATCGATCAGTTGGAGCGCGATGTCGAGATCGCCGTTGTGGTTGTTGCCGATTTCGGCGATCAAAAAACAGGGGGCGTCATCACCGATGCGGTGGGAGCCGATCTGCAGCCCATCGGTGGCACGGCGGGCCACAGCCACGATCCGGCCATGGCTGTCCAGCAGCGGCAGGGCAATGATGCGGGAGTTGAGCAGGGCGCTCAGATCACTGGCGCTGGTGCCTTCGGCGGCCGAGCGGCAGTTTGAATTCATGGCCGCGGTGACCGGCCGGTTCAGGTCGATCTCGCCGCAAGTGGCAATCCAGCGGCGGAAGTCGCCGTCGGTGAGCACGCCTTGGAGGATGCCGCTCTCGGAAACAACGAAGATCAGCCGCGACTGGTTGGCCGTGATCTTGCTGAGCGCCGAGAGGATGCTGTCTTCCGCGAAGACAACGAACTGGGTGAAATTCCGCTCAATCAGGATGCCTCTCACCGTTCTGTTCGGCCGCCTGAGCTGAGTCCGTCATCGAACCTACTTCAGATCTCTGTAGGAGATCAGCAGGGCGATCTGCCGAAGCAGTGGGTTGGTCTGGCGCACGGCCCAGTGGCGGCGGGCGACACCGCGGTGAAGCGGGCGCATCAGGGTCGCCTGGCAGAGCAGCTCGCGAGCACTGCTCCAGTCGCCAGTAGTGATGGCGGCTTCGGCCCCCAAGCGCAGCTGATTGAAGCTGGATTGGGCATTGCCCGGGTAGCCGATGCTGCTGGGGAGGGGCTGTGGCGGCTGCTGTCGCTGTGCATCCAGGGCCTGGAGCAGGGCGGAGGGGCTGAACTGCGTTCCGTACCCCATCCACTCCAGCCAGCGCGGATCCGGGGAGGGCCCTTCGGCATCGAGGACATCCAGATTGGGGATGGCCTCGAGGGACCGCCACACGCCGCTGCCGGCATAGACGTGGCCGCCGTAATCCGGCTGCAGACCGAGATCGCTGATGGCAATCGCTCGGCAGCCGAAGTCGAGGGCGTCGAAGAAGGCCGTTGAGGAGAGGGTGGCCAGCAGCCGGGCCTGCTTCAACAGCACCGGCAGGGGGCGATAGTCCAGCCGCAGATTGGCAGGGGGCACCCCCAGGGTTTGCTTCAGCGTTGTGCTGATGTGGGTGTTGACGTCATGAAAAGTGGCATCGCCGGGCGCGATGCGGGGTTTGATCAGCACCTCCCAGTTGGGAGAGCGGTTGGCCAGATCGCTGAGAAGACGCACGAGCCGGGCCCGTTCGCTGGTTGATGCAGGCATGATCACCTGCTCGGCAAAGACAAGGCGCCGTGGACGTTTTGCCAGAGGGATCAGGTCTGTGCTGGGGGTGTTGCGCCGCAGACCGGTGAGCACGGTCCGCTGTTGCGCGAATGGGGTTCCGGCCACCAGCTGTGCCAGGGACTCTTGATCACGGGGACCGCTGAGGCAGATCAGGTCGTAGCCCAGCCGCCAGCTCACCCCTTCGATGAAGTGGTCCAGCACCACGCCGTTGAATCCACAGAACAGCAGGGGGCGCTGGCGTTCCTGTTGCAGGGCGAGACGGATGTCATTGAGCTTGCTGCCCGTCAGGAACACGCCAATGGCATCAACGCTCAGCAGACGCCGATCCCGCAGCAGCTGAGCCAGGCTCTGGTGGCGCAGGCTGGCCCTCTGGGCCAGGCGTTGCAGCAACGCCCGGGGTGTTCCATCCCGTGGAATCACGTTGATGGTCCACTGCACGCTTCGTTCGGTCGGAGCGCTGCAGAGGGCCTCGCAGGCCAGCAGTTGGCTGTCACTGTCGGCGATCAACAGCACGCTGATCGTGGGCTTGGTCGGGGGCGTTGTCATCGCTGCCCCTGGCGCTCCAGCGCGCTCAGGGCGTGGATCAGGCGGTTCGGTCCGTCGGTGATCTCAGCACCCATGCCCCCGAGCCAGGCCTGGTTCGCCAGGGGCAGGTCGTTGACGGCATCCAGGTGGGGGATGCTGCGCAGCCGATGCATGGCGCCGCAGCCGAAGAAGCCGGACGTGCTCTGTTCCTCGTGGATGCCGTAGTCGCCCACGATGATCGGGATCCGGCCCCAGGCCATGGCCGCGAGGCTCCAAGGTGAGCTCACTGTGAGGCAGGCGCTGCAGGATCCCAGCAGCGGCAACAGCTGTCCGGGGGCGGCGTCCACCAGGTTGTCCGCCCGGGGCGCGTCACTGGGCAGCAGCGCCGTCGTTGCGTCCCAGCTGTGGTCGCGTTGCAGCATCACGGTCCAGTCCGGCCGTTGGCGCGCCCAGCAGTTGAGTTGGCGCAGCAGTTGCTCCCGGGCACCGATATGGGTGGGGATCTGCTTTTGGATCAACGCCAGCAGCAAGGGCTGCTCGGCGGGGGCGCAGGGTGCGGCCGTGGGGAACCAGAAGCCCGTGCTGATCACGGCCGGCAGCTTCAGGCTCGCGGGCCAGTTGAAGGTGAGCGATTGCAGCTGACGGCGCTGGTGTTCGCCGCTCACCAGCAGCAGGTCACTGCCCAGGCGCAGGCTGAGATCGCGGATCAAGGCATCCCCCACCAAGGGCACGAGGGGCCCGCTGAACAACGTTGCTGCCGTCTGTTCACGTGCGCTGCAAAGGCCTTGATAGGTCTGGATGAAGCGCTGAACCTGATGTGGGTCCTGCAGGAACAGGCCAATGGCGGAGACCTGGTCCAAGAGGGGGTGTGCCGCCAGTTGCTGCACGTCGATGCTCAGGTGCGGTGCCGGCGTGGCCAGGGGTTGGTGTCCCTGAAGCGGTGGTCCTGCCGTGATGCAGTGCTCCCCCTGCTGGTGCAGCACCTCGGCCATCAGCACGCAGGCGGACCGCTCCAGCCCTCCGTCGCTGACCAGCAGCAGGGTCATCGTTCCCGCAGCAGCTTGGAGAGCCAGCCGAATCCCACCACGCTGTCGCGCAGGCTGCGCAGCATGCGACGGGTGCGGTGACGCTTGCGTTGGCTGGAGCGGGCGCCACCGCTGCTCAGCATCCGCCGGCCCCCGTTGCGCAAGGCGGCTTTCTGCCAGTCACTGCTGCCCCAGCTGAGGGGGCCGTGGCTGGAGGTGCCCAGCGGTGCAGGCGGGTTGTTCAGCCGTTCCACCAGGGCGGTGATGAAGCGATGCTCGCCGTCCCGCTGCAGACCCTGCTGCTCGAGCCACTGCGGGTCATGGATGACGTCGAAAGGGTTGGCCTTGATGGCGCCGAAGCAGGCGATGGCGCCCGAGCTGGCGAAGAAGTGGTTGCCAAGGGTTTCGGTCACCCCCAGATCACCCACGATGCGGGTGCTGATGCCCATCGCCATCGACTCCATGGCCGCCGTCGATGAGACGGTGATGGCGCAACCGCACTGGCGCAGCAGCAGGGTGGCGGGTTTGAAACTCAGGCGCAGATTCGGTTGATCGCGCGTCATCTTGTCGATCACGCTGGCCATCTCCCCATGGCGCCTGTGCAGGGTGCTCTCGATGCTCGAGGTGCGTGGTTTGAAGATCACAGGGTGATCGGGCCAAGCCGCGGCCAGCGCTTTGATCTGGTCACAGAGAAAGCGGCGCTGCAGGGGATGCACCGGAATTGACGGCTGTTCGAAGAACACAATCGAAGGGGGATCCGGTTCTTCAGTGCGCTGTTTTGTGCGCCAGAGAATCGGCAGGCCCGTCACCACCGCATTGCTGCTATCGAGGCCCAGGGCTTTGCGGCCACGGCCATACAGAGCCAGATCGTCGGCACTGTTGAGGCAGAGCAGGTCGGCGCCCGAGCGATCCATCATTCCCTCGAGGCCGAAGCGGAACAGGATCCCGGGGTAAGCGCTGATCAGGCGTGGGCGTTGCTCCTGATTTGCCCAGATGTTTTGCAGTTGCAGCAGGGCGTCGCGGCTGCGCTGGCCATCCAGACCCAGGATCAGGGCATCGACCTCTCCTGCCATGCCCGTGCAGAGCTGGTGCAGATCGTTCCAGTTGTGTTTCTCGATACGAGTCTTGGGATCGATTCGCCGAATTTCGAGACGCTGCCGGCGCGAGAGAGCCCGGTTGTTCAACTGCAAGAGCAGCAGGGTTGTCTCAGCTCCTTCCCGCCGGCAGGTTGCCAGCATGGTCATGGCGAGTTTGCCGAAGGAATCGAAGCAGGCCACGGCGGTGACCTTGCGGCCGACAAGGCGCTTGGATTCTGGGGGCGCCATCAACGGCAAAACCTTGCTGGGCAAAATTATTCGTCCTTTTGGGCCGCGATGCAGCGGCAGAGGGCCAGATCCTCCGGCGTGTCGATTTCTGGCCCCACCTGCTCCAACATCACTGGGCGGGCTGGAGGGCAGAAGCGGCTGCCGCAGCGTCGGAAGGCCGCCAAATTCATGGCGTAGATCGCGCCGGTTTCCAAAAAAGCCGGTTCCAGGTCCTGGCGGCGTTGGCGAGGCTGTGCAGGGTCGTGGTTGATGCCCTGTCCATCGGCGCGCCAGAGGAAGCCGTGCCAGGGGCTGACGGCGAAGCTGCTATTGCAATCGTCTGCTTGCAAGGCGTGCAGCACCGCATCGATCTGCTCCCCGGTGGTAAAGGGGGAGGTGCATTGCAGGAAGACCAGCTCCGTTTCCAGTGGTCCCTGCTGCTCCAGCTGCTCGAGAGCATGCAGCAAGGCCGATTCCGAACTGGCCCTATCGCCGGCGATGGCGGCGGGGCGACGAATCACGCCAGCCCCTTCATGTTCGGCGGCGGCCGCGATGGCGTCATCGTCGGTGCTCACCACCACCCGGCCCACGGCAATGCTGGCCTGAGCTGCCCGAATGCTGCGGCAGACCAGGGGCACGCCGCCCACCTGTTGCAGGTTTTTTCCCGGGATGCCCTTCGATCCGCCGCGGGCGGGGATCAGGGCCAGCGCGCCACGGGGGACTGCCATCGGTGAGGATTCAGTGCGACCTGTCTTACCCGATGACCAGGCCTGCTGCTCTGCGGCTCGGGGTTCCGGCCCGGGGGATGCTTGCCCACCAAACGCTGCCTGAGCTGATGGCACCGGACCGGTTGGTGCCAGGCCGCCACCGGGATGTGGATGTGCTGCTGGCCTGGGGGCGGCGCCCCAGTGCGCTGCGGGTGGAGCGCCTGGCGCGTCAGTGGGATCTACCGGTGTGGCATCTCGAGGACGGTCTGCTGCGCTCGGTGGCCAAGGGGCGGAAGCATCCCCCTCTGGCGTTGTTGGTGGATGTGTTGGGGGTGCATTTCGATGCCACGGCCCCCAGCCGGATGGAGCAGTTGATTGCGGCGCCGATCAATGCGGCTGAGGTTGACCGCGCTCGCGCTCTCCAGAGGCTGTGGCGTGAGCAACGGCTCAGCAAGGTGAACCCCCCGGTGGAGGCGGAGGCCCCTCAGGAGCCCTACGTGCTGGTGGTGGATCAATCCGCTGGGGATCGATCCATCGCCCTCGGGCTGGCGGATGCCAGCTGTTTTCAGCGGATGCTTCAGGCCGCCCTGGCGGATCATCCCGACTGCACGGTGGTGCTCAAGGTGCATCCGGATGTGATCTCTGGCCGCGCCCGGGGCCATTTCAAGGCTCAGGATCTGGCCCATCCCCGCGTCCGCCTGAGTGCGGATGGTGGCCATCCGGCACGGCTGCTCGAGCAAGCCCGGGCGGTGTATGTGGTCACCTCCCAGATGGGGTTTGAAGCCTTGCTCTGGGGTCGCCCGGTCCACTGCTTCGGTATGCCGTTTTATGGCGGCTGGGGGCTGACCCACGACCGATGCGAGGCCCCAGTCCGGCGGCGCCAGGGCGCCAGCCTGGAGGCTCTGGTGCATGCCGCTCTGGTGGGGGCTTGCCGCTGCATCGACCCGCATCGGCACCAGCCCTGCAGCATCGAAACCTTGATGGCCGCGATCGGCTTGCAGCGGCGCCTGCAGGCGCAACAGCCGCCGCGGTGTGTGGCCTTCGGTTTCACCCCCTGGAAACAGCGCAATCTGCGTCGCTTCCTGGCGGGCAGTCAGCTGCGCTTTCGCGCTCCCTGGCGGCGGATTCCGCAGGGCGTTGATGCCGTGGTGGTCTGGGGGCGGCGCGCCCGACCCAAGCTGCTCGACGCGGCGGCGCGGCGGCAGTTGCCGGTGCTGCAGGTGGAGGACGGTTTCCTGCGCTCGGTTGGCCTCGGGGCTGATCTGGTGGATCCGGTGTCTTGGGTGGTGGATCACCAAGGCGTGTACTACGACGCCACCCGGCCCAGTGATCTGGAAACACGCCTGGCAACGGGGCAGTGGACCCCGGCCCAACGCCAGCGGGCCGCGGCGTTGCGTCAGCGGTTGGTGGAGGAGGCGATCACCAAGTACAACCTCCAGGCGGAGCCTTGGACGCGCCCTGCCGGCCAGCGACGGGTGGTGCTGGTGATCGGTCAGGTGGAAAGCGATGCTTCGATCCGCTACGGCGCCCCGGGGCTGCGCAGCAACCGCGCCTTGCTCGCCGCGGTGCGGGCGGCGGAGCCGGAGGCTTATCTCGTGTACAAGCCGCATCCCGATGTTGTGGCCGGTCTTTGCCGTGCCGGTGCCGGCGAGGACGGTGCCGCTGAGATCTGCGATGCGGTGCTGCCGCAGGGGTCGATCCAGCAGCTGTTCACTCAGATTGATGCTCTCCATGTGCTCACCTCCCTGGCGGGGTTTGAGGCGTTGCTGCGCGGCTTGGAGGTCCACTGCTGGGGCCTTCCGTTCTATGCCGGCTGGGGACTCACCCAGGACCGCGAACGTTGCGACCGCCGGCAGCGGAAGCTCGCGCTTGACGAGCTGGTGCATGCCGCCTTGATCGACTACCCCCGCTATGTCAGCCGCGATAGCGGCTGGTTCATCACGCCGGAGCAGGCCATCGACGATCTGGTGGCCTGGCGGGCAGCCCCACCGCAGCGGCGCACGCTTGTGCAGGCCCTGTTCCGCCACTGGGGCCGGCTGCGGCGCCGTTGAGGCGTGCCAGGATTTTGCCCATTCATGGGCGGGATGCAGTTTGGGCAGGGGACGGGCGCCAGCTCTCGTACAGGTGCGGATCGAGGGACCAGTTCTGCTGTTGATGGGTCCGATCGGTCTGTTCTTCGCCCGCTTGTGCCGCTACTTGCAAGGCTGTGGCATTCCGGTCACGAAGGTGGCGTTCCCCCTGCGGGAATTCGGCTTCCCAGGCGATGTCTGCGTGTCCTACAGCAAGGGGATGGATTCTTGGCGCCCCTTCCTGCGTCGGCTGATTGAAGAACGGGGAATTCGCCACATCTTTATGTATGGCGACTTCATCATTCCCCACCGGATTGCCATTGAAGAAGCCCGCGCCCTCGGCGTTGAAGCCTGGGTGTTTGAGCTTGGCTATCTGCGCCCGAACTACGTGACGCTGGAGCGGGATCGGGTCAATGCCCGCTCCAATCTCAACAAGCCAGCAGCCTTCTATCGGGAGCTCCCCCCGTGTGACCAGCTGCCGCAAAACATCGTTCTGGACCCGGGCTGGCGCTGGCGCAAGGCCTGGAAAGCGCCAACCTTCATTCAGCACGCCTTCACCCGCTACCCGATCATCGAAGGGGAGCACAAGCTTCAGCCTTCCCCAGGCTTCCTCTGGTGCCAGGTGAGGGGCACCTGGCGCTATTGGCTCTACCGCTGGCAGGAGCGGGCGGTGAAGCAGCGGTTGCTGGAACACTGCTCCTTCTTTCTGGCGGTGTTGCAGGTCTCCAGCGATTCGCAGATTCAGATGGGGTCGCCCTACCGCGGCATGCACGACTTCATCGAAGACGTGATCCGTTCCTTCGCCGGCCATGCCCATGCCTCCGACCATCTGGCCTTCAAGCACCATCCCCGGGATCGCGGTTACAACAACTACGCCTCATTGATCCGGCTGCTCGCCAAGCAATACGGCGTTTCTGGCCGGGTGCATTACTTCCACGACGGACCCCTCAGCCGCTACCTGCGCACCTGCCGTGGGGTGATCACGGTGAACAGCACCGTGGGGCTGCAGGCCTTGTTCCATGCCGTGCCCACCAAGACGATGGGGGACACCTTTTACAACCTGGAGGGATTGACCGATCAGAAGCCGCTCGATGCCTTCTGGTGTGATCCCCAGCCCAGCGATCGGGCCCTCTTCTATCGCTTCTACAACCATCTGGTGCTCACCACCCAGGTGAATGGGAATTTCGATGGAGATTTCCCTTTCCGCACGACCTTCCCGATCGGTCCGGAAGCCCGTCAGCTTCCCCCCAGTCCCGAACTACCGACTCCGATAGCAGGTAGGCTTCGCAGCCCTGTTGTGCTGCTGGGACGGCTAGTGGGCAGGCTGGCCTGGGCTGGCCTTGGTTTCACCCTCTATGGCCTGCAGCTGCCAGCGATGCTGCTGCGAAGACCCGACTGGGCCGCTGCATTGATGACCATGGCCTCCTCCGTGGCCCTGCGGGCCCTGGGCATTCAGGTGTTGGTGGATGACAGCCAACCCTCGGAACCGGTCGGCATGCCTTTGGTGCACATTTTCAATCACCGCAGCCCTTGTGACGGCTTGGTGATTCAAGGGCTTCTGCGCATGCCGGGGCTGACCACGGCGCAGCTGCACCTGCGTTGGGTGCTGCCGGGCTATGCCGCTGCCGCCCGCAATGCCGGCTCTGCGGTGTTGGATCACCGCCAGCCCCAGTCGCGCCTGGCCGGAATGATGAGTGCCTCCACGCTGTTGCGGGACCACGGTGAAATCATGATTGCCCCCAACGGTTCGCTGGTGACACCGATCGAGGAGCGGGTGTCTCCCAGTGCCTGGATGCTGGCCCAGCACTATGGCGGCCGGGTGGTGCCCTGGTTCTTCAGTTACGACGGATTGGAGGGGGCCGTCGGTGCCCGCTACAATCCGCTGCAGCTGTTGCTTGGTCGCTTAACGGCACCCTTGGGCACGATTCGCTGTCGCCGTGGTCGAGCGGACGATCTTCAGCTGCCCGTTGATCCCCGTGACCGTGAGGGATTCAGCGCAGCTGTTCAGCGGTACTACCGGGAGCAGACAGCACAAGACTGATGTTGTGACCACCGAAGCCAAAGGCGTTCTTGAGCATCAGTCGCTCGGAGCTTGAGGCAACCAGCTCGACGGGGCCCTGGCTGGTGACCGCCAGCTCCACTTCAGGGTCAAGGGGATCGGAATTGATGCTGCGGGGCAGCACGCCTTGCCGAATGGCTTGCACGCCAAGAATCGCCTCCACAGCTCCTGCGGCTCCCAGCAGATGGCCGATCTGGCCCTTGGGGGCGAAGACGGGGATGTGATCGGCGGCAGCCCCCAGGCTGCGGCGTAGCGCCCTCGCTTCGGCAAGGTCGCCCAGGTTTGTGCCGGTGGCATGGGCTTGAACGGCGCAGAGATCGCCAGGTTCCACCCCAGCTCGTCGCAGGGCATCCTCGATCGCTTGGCTGGCTTGAGTGCCCTGAGGTTCAGGCGCCACGATGTGATGGCCGTCGCTGCTGCTGCCACAGGCCAGTTGCCAACCCAGTGCTGCACCGCTGGGGGTGTCCTCCTCTCGCATCATTGCGACCACGCCCGCCCCCTCGGAGAGCACAAATCCGTCCCGGTTTTTGCTGTAGGGCCGGGAGGCCTGGTCAGGAGCATCATTTCGGGAGGACAGGGCCCGCATGGCGGAGAAGCCCACGAGTCCCAGTCGGTTCACTGGAGCTTCGGTGCCGCCGGCAAGCACGAGATCGGCCCGCCCGTCATTGAGCAGCATCTGGGCCAGCATCATCGCTTCGGCTCCTGATGCACAGGCCGATACAGGGGTGTGCGCGCCGCCATGCAAGCCCAGGTCGATGGCGACCTGCCCCGCTGCTGCATCGGGGATCAGCATCGGAACAGTGAGAGGGTTGACTCGTGTTGGTCCCCCGGCAGTCAGCTGGTTGTGCTGTTCATGCATCGTGTGGAGTCCGCCGATGCCAGTACCCAGCACGATTGCCACGCGGGCTGGATCAATTCCGCTGGTGAACGCGGAAGCCATGGCCCAGGCCTCCCTAGCGGCCAGCAGCCCGAGCTGGGCGCAGCGGTCGGAGCGCCGCTGCAGCAACGGTTCCAGGGATGCGGTCGCTGCCTCGGGCACGCAGCCCGAAATGCGCACCGGAAGGTCTTCGCTCCAGGCTGCGCTCAGGGCTCGGATGCCGGAGCGGCCCGCCAACACGCCATCCCAGGTGGACGCGGCGTCACAGCCGAGTGGGGAGACGGAGCCCCACCCTACGATCGAAACCCGCTTGGAAAGTTGCTGCCGCACTACCACTGTCAGGCGGTTGTGGAACTGGGGGGATCGATGTTGAGTGATTCCAGATGGCGCTGGATGTCACCCACCGTCTTGAACTGCAGCAGCTGCTCTTCTTGGATGCGGATGCCGAAGCAGGTATCGGCCTCGATCAGAATTTCGTAAAACCCGAGGGAGTCGATCCCGATGTCTTCCATCAGGCGGGCGTCTGCGGTGATGACCGCAGGGTCGGCGCCGGAAATGCGATGCAGGATTTCGACAAGGTGTCCCTCCAGCTGATGCTTATCGAGAGTTCCCTCGCTCAACGCCGCCTACCGAGTTATTCCAGTAAAGTACCAGTGTTGACGGGTTTATCCCTCGCCTCGGTACCAGCTGAACCGCTGGTAGACGGGTTGGTGGTCAACCTCGATGAAGAAGCCGAGCCGTTCCTTCGGCAGGTCTGAGAGGACGGCGGCCATCAGGATCTCAGTGATCTGGTTGAAATCCTTCGCCAGAGAGAGGTCGCAGACCTTGGCTTCCATCAGGTTGAAGTATTGGCGCAACAGCACCGGCAGACGGAAGTCCTCGCTGTGCTCCTGGCGGATAGCCATTTCCAGGGCTTGAACGTTGCCGCTCGGGTGGGTGCTGTCGCTGGGCTGGATGTTGTTGATCGGGTGACGCGGTGGCGGCAGCGTTGGGCTCGTCCTGCGGTAGGGAGGCCGCAGTAAGGCACTGAGGAAGGTTGTATTGACTGCTTCGCTGTGTGCGAAATGGTTGTAGGAGACCAGCCCGTGCAGGACGTTGTAACCCGAGTGGGCTGCGATCAGAAGCCCTCCGCGGAACAACGCCATCAGAGAGTGCGGTTGGCGCTGAAAGCGTGGGGCAAGGGCGACTCGACCAATTTCCACATGGTGGTTTTGCCCCGCCAGCATCGCTTTAATTCCTGGATAGACATGCTCCAGATAGGACTGTTGGCTGCTGGGGAGTTGCTCGGCTGAACTGAACTGAGGAATGAATTGCAACCGTGCAGACCCCGCTAGGGCACCGGTGTTCGATTCCAAAAGAATCAGATGGTCGTAAGAGGTGTCGCGGCCGTCAAGGTCGCGTGTGTTGCCGGAGCCAGAGAGCTGCTGGCGGTAGGTGGATTCCCTCAGAGTGCCTACAGCATCAGCGACGGTCTCAAATGTTGATCCAGGGATCAGATGCAGCTCTAAACCGTCGAGCTGGAACAGCAGAGTTGTTGCGCGATTGGCTTCGCTCCAACCGGTAGGGAGCAAGACGTCATGCTGCGGTGCTGGTCCGATCTGCGTCATGGGCCATATGCCTGAAATGCATTATGCGGGAAGATTGGCGTCCCTTTGACCGCTGTCTCAGCTCCACCCATGGTTGTGCCCTCAAGGACCGGTCTTTCCGCAGCTGTTGCTGCAGCGGTGATGCTCTCGGCTCCTGTGATGTTGGGCGGTGGTGTGAAGGCTGAAGAGCGGATCAACTGGCTGAAGACCCCGGCGGCGGCCGCGCGTAGGTCTCTGCAATCGCCCCCACCGTTGCCATCCCCGCCCAGCCTGCCGCCCCAGACCTACCGATATCGCTTAGCTCCCGGGGATCGGTTGGTCACTTCGGTGTTCAAGATCGACGGTTATGAGGCGCAAGTGCAGGTGTTGAGTGACGGCACCATTAATCTCCCGCGACTTGGCACAGTTGATGTGTGGGGGTTGACCTTGGAGGAAGCCCGGCAGCGCATCACCGATGGCTACAGCCAATTTCTGAGGCGCCCCCTGGTTTATCTCGACCTTGTTGAACAGCGTCCAGTTCGGATCACGGTTACAGGTCAGGTTTTGCGTCCCGGCGTCTTCACACTTCCTGTCAACGGTTCAGGTTCCGCGGGGGGCTCTGGAACTCTCACTGGAGTCGGCTCCGATGGTGGCGGTTGGCCGACCATGATCGACGTGATTCAGAAAGCTGGTGGGATTTCTGCTTCAGGTGATTTGGCCCGTCTGGAACTACTGAGGCCGTCTCCTTCGCCAGGAGGACCAACCCAGAGCTTCGTTTTCGACTACCTCAATGTGCTGAAAAACGGAGGATTTGCTCCCAATCCATTGATCTACGACGGCGACAGCATCCGGGTACACAAAGCAACGACACCGATCAACGTTGACTTACTAACGACGGCTGCTTCTAACTTCGCTCCCTCTGCGATCAATGTTCAGGTTGTTGGTGAGGTCGTTTCGCCTGGGGTGGTCCAGGTTGGATCCAATGCCCCTTTGTCACGCGCCATTCTTGCTTCCGGAGGCGTCACCCGTCGGGGAAGCTCAAAGCGGGTGGACTTGATTCGAATGGATGGTCAGGGTCGTACAACCGTGAAACAGTTGCGCTACGACCCCAACGCTGTACTGAGCAATGTGAATAACCCGCCGCTACGCAACGGTGATGTTGTAGTGGTGGATCGCAACAACTTCACGAAGGTCACCGACACCATGACTGATGCCATGTTGCCGCTCGAACCGATTGTTGATGCGGCTTCTGTCTTCCGGCTTCTGGGGATGCCGACAGGAGTCGGTTCATCTTCCCGTAATCGTTAGTTAGATCCCCAGCCGCTCCCAGATCACGCCCAGGTTCTCCTGGTGCAGTGCCGTGCTGAAGCAGTCGGCCAGCTCCGCTGCGCTGAGGCGGCTGGTCACATCACCATCCGCTTCCAGGTTGGCGCGGAAGTCGCCGCCGGCCGTGTTCCAGGCGGTGTGGGCGTTGCGCTGGACGACCCGGTACGCCTCCTCTCGGCTCATGCCGGTGCCCACAAGGGCGAGAAGCACCCGCTGGCTGAACACCACACCGCCATACACATTCATGTTGCGTCGCATGTTGTCTGGGTAGATCCCAAGCCCCTTCACCACGCTGGTCATCTCCCGCAGCATGAAGTGCAGGGTGACGGAGCAGTCGGGCAGCATCATTCGCTCCGTGGAGCTGTGGCTGATGTCGCGCTCGTGCCAGAGGGCCACGTTCTCAAGAGCAGCAATGGTGTAGCTGCGCAGCACCCGGGCCAGACCGCTGATCCGTTCGCTGCGGATCGGGTTGCGTTTGTGGGGCATGGCGGAGCTGCCCTTCTGACCCTTGGCGAAGTTCTCCTCCACTTCCAGTACATCGGTGCGTTGGAGGTTGCGAATCTCGGTGGAGAAGCGCTCCAGGGAGGCTCCCACCAGGGCGAGGGTCTGGACGTAGTCGGCATGGCGATCGCGGGAGATCACCTGGGTGCTGGCGGTGTCGGGAGTCAGCCCGAGGATCTCGCAGGTGATGGCTTCCACCTGGGGATCGGTGTTGGCATAGGTGCCCATGGCACCGCTCACCTGGCCCACAGCCACATCCTGCTCCAGCCGTTCCAACCGGATGCGGTTGCGCTCGGTTTCCGCCAGCCAGCCGGCCACCTTGAACCCGAAGGTGATCGGTTCGCCGTGGATGGCGTGAGAGCGGCCGATCATCTCGGTGCCCTTGTGGGCTCTGGCCAGTGCGCGCAGGGCGTTGGCCAGGGCATCCAGTTCTGTGCGCAACAGGGCCACGGAACGTTTCAGCTGCAGGGCCACGCCCGTGTCCAGCACGTCGCTGCTGGTCATGCCCACATGGATGTGACGCCCGGCATCACCGACGTGCTCGTTCACGTTGGTGAGGAAGGCGATCACGTCGTGGCGAACCTCAGCTTCAATTTCGAGGATGCGCTCCACCTCGAAGCTGGCCTTGGCCTTGATGGTATCGAGGGCGTCCTGGGGCACCCGGCCGAGGCGACAGTTGGCTTCTGTGGCGGCGATTTCCACATCGAGCCAGCTCTGGAATTTCGCCTGCTCACTCCAGATGGCTCCCATCTCGGGAAGGGTGTAACGCTCAATCACCGGCGCGCTCGGTTGAACAACCCAACAAATCTATGCTGCGACGTACAAGCCAAAAAAAGCTCCTCAGAAGAGGAGCTTGGTTGCAATAGGTAAGTGGATCAGGCGAGACGGATTTCGATACCCGGGATTTGATCGCCATTCTTAATATCGTTATAATCAACGGTTTTTTTGCCTACTTTAAGTATATCTTTCCTTTCGAAGTTTTTAATGAGTACAGAGCCCTTTTGTGTCTTCAGGTTCTTGCCGAATTTGACAAAGTCCTTGCCGCCTGGGACCAAATTAATGGTCGTCTTGCCTTTGAAAGTGGTGGCCTTGGAGAACGTGATTGAATCACCACCCTTGCCGAGATTGAATTTGTTATTGTTGACAATTGAATTACCTTTAAAACTGACAGAGTCGTTCTTTTTGCCGCCAGTAAATGTGTTATTTCTGAATATCCCATTGTTGGTTTTTACCTCACCAGAACCCTTGCCGGAAACCTTGATTTCGCTCAACGAGAAGTAGGCGTTTTGAAGAACGATTTTAGGGGTATTTTTCTTGGTGGATTCCAGGACAACCGGAGAATTGGAAACACCTTTGCCTACAAAAGCCGCAGTACCGGTGACCGTAGTCTCCAGGTTGGAAACGTTCTTGAGGGCAATGATTTCAGTGCCATTCTTTAGTTCTTCTACAATAATGTCATCTTTGACGCTCCCTGGAAAGACAACCTCGAGATCGTTTGTAGTGATGGTAGGCACTTTAATGGAGCAAATCTTCCCGCGACATTACTTGTGGTTCCTGGAAACTGCTAACGGCGGTGGTCGGTTTGGTGGTTTGTCACCCCGGTCTTGCGATTGGCCACAATCATTTTAAGGGCGTTTTCGCAGGTGATGACTGCTTTCTCCAGGGTTTTGAGGTGCCGGCGTGAGTTGTCAGTGGATGCTGACGATGGGCTGAGGTTGCTCAATCTTGCCAATGCCTGTCGACTCGACGATCAACTGACGGAGGCGTTGTGCTGGGCGCAGTGGTCGGTGCGCCCGAATCGTTGGCCCGATGGGGTGGTGGATGCCCGAGCGGCACAAGGTTTGGCCAATGTGCTTTTGGATTTGGGTCGTTTCGAGGCAGCGGAGACTTGGTTCTGCAAAGCCGATCCTGCCTTCTGCCTGGCTGAGGTGCAGTGGAATCGCAGTCGCATCGCCCTCGCGCGGGGGGACCTGCTACGCGCTTGGCAGTTAGCGGAAGGACGTTGGCTGTCGATGCCAGATCATCGAGGTTGTCCAGCGCCACCCTTCTGGCAGGGCTGGCAGGAATGCGAGGCGGTGATCGTCTGGGATGAGCAGGGGTTCGGTGACACGTTGCAGGCCCTGCGCTGGCTACCGCTGTTGTGCCAACAGCATTCGGGACGGGTAGAGCTACTGGTGCGCCAGCCCTTGCTGCGTCTGATTCAGCAGGGAATGGCATGGCTCGGCGCAGGATTGCAAGTCGTTCCCTGGTCGCCGCAGGAGGCCCCCCATCCTCGTCTTGGTTGCCATGGATCGATATTGAGCCTGCCGCTTCTGATGCAGTGCAGGTGTTGGGTAGACGGTGCCATACTGAGGTTGCCGCCGCCTGCCAGGCGTGAAAACGCTGCGCTGCGAATTGGCTTGGTCTGGGAAGCGGGCCGTTATCTCGACGAGCCCGGTCAGGCTCTGGAGTACCGCCGTAAGTCGTTGCCCCCCCTTGTTCAGCAGGAGCTATGTCGGCAGCTGCGGGCTCGGAGCCTTGAGGTTGTCTTGCTGGAGCCCGGCTCGCACCTCCATGCTTCCGCCGACTTCCTTGAGCAGGCGCAGTGGATTCAGCGCTGTGATCTTTTGCTCAGTGTGGATACGGCTGCGGCTCATCTGGGCGGTTCCATGGGGCACCCCACCTGGTTGCTTCTCCCCTGGGCATGTGCCTGTCGCTGGGGCCGCTCGTCCGTTTCGACACCCCTCTATGCCTCGATGCGCTTGTTTCGGCAGCCGCGCCATGGTGATTGGCAGGGGCTGCTGGCGAAGTTGTTAGACGCTTTGGATCAGTGGTTGCTGGAGCGTTCCGCTGCCGTGAGCTCCTCAAACAGGGCCTGATATCTCGGAAGAGTGTGGCGGAGGTTGAAGTGTTGCTCCACCGTGCGGCGCGCGGCTTGCCCCAGGGCACGGCGTTGGTTGGGCTCCTTGAGCATGCGGATTATGGCCTCGGCCAGTTGGTGATGGTCGTTGAACGGAACCAGCACACCGTTGGCCCCATCGCGGATCGATGCTGAGATCGGGCTGCCCGGATTGCTGATCAGGGGCGCTGCACAGGCCATCGCTTCCAAAACACTCCAGGACAGGGTGTAGGGGTAACTCAGGGCGAGATGGCAGGCACTGCACTGCAGTACGGTAAGCATCTCCTCATGCTCTAGCCACCCCACAACGTGGATGCGGCTGCGATTGACTTCCGCCGGTAAGGCCAAGAACGCATCGTTCAGGTGGCTGTCGCTCCTCGGTTCCTCCAGGCCGTAGCCGCCGTCGTCCCCTCCTACGAGCAGCAGGTTCGCGTCGGGAACGGCTGCGCTCACGGCTGGCCAGGCCCACAGCACCTGGCGTAGCCCCCGCAGGGGTTCCAGCTCTCGGGACACCAGGGTGACGAGGGGGTCTCCAGCTCGAATGGGTCGCCCATTCAGTAGGAGTTGGGCGGCTGGATTGGGGCTGATGGCCTCAAGGTCGACCCCTTCTGGCAGCACCCTGAGTTGCTGTTGCAGGTCTGGCGGGAAGCTGTCCCGCTGGCTCGGGCTCGCCACCATGGACACGCTCGCTGTCTCAATCCCTTGGCGTGCCAAGTTGTTTTGTTCAATGAACAGCTCGGGATCGGGCCAATCGCCTCCGATTGACTGGTCAAAGCCATAGCCCAAGGCAAGGGGGGAGCCCCAGAGTTCGGGGAAGGTAATCAGTGGCCGGTCCGGCCAGATGGTGTTCAGGCCAAGGGCTTCTCCCCAGGCTGTGTGCACGAGCACCAAATCAGGTGCCTGATCCCTGGCCAAGAGATGGCGGCAGATTTCAGCCACTGCCGCACCCCGTTGTTCCGCCGAGGGGGCGTCGTCATTCTTGAGGTGATATCGCAGATAACGCAGCCCTTCCCAGGCTTTCCCCTCTGGAGCATCGCCGCAGGATCCAAGGGCTGTGATCTGGTGCCCCGCAGCGAGCCAAGCGGGGGCTAAATCTCTGAACTGACCGGGAAAATTCTGGTGGATCAGAAGCAGATGCATCCCTTTGCCTTTGGTGCAATCCGCCAACACTCGTAACTTAGGGCCCACGTTGATGTGGTCCATGGGTATGCGCCGCTGGATGTTGCAACGCCTGGCTGGACTGGGCTCAGGATCGAACCGCTTTGAGCTGCTCCACAACCAGGGTGAGGAGTTGGTGTTGCCCCAGTGGGCCGAGCTGGACCTTCGGCTCTCGGAACGCCCCTGGTCTGTATCGCGGATGTCGGTGCTGCTGCAGGAAGCTGCATTGCAGCCCTCGGTGGTGACGCTGCAGGCGGCGCGTCAAGTACGGCATCGCCTCTCAACCTTCTGGCTGGAGGCCCCCACCGATCATCTGGAAGACCTGTACCAAGGGCCGCTGGGGTCGTTGCAGCAGGAGCTGATGCAGGGGCCTCTGATGAGGCAGGTCTTGGCGCGGGATGAGCGGCAGTGGCTGGACCAGCTCACGGCCGCACTCTCGCAACCGGATCAGAAACCAAGGCAAGCGAATCTGCTCGTGGCCTGGATGCCCTACGCCAGCGCGATCGGGCTGACAGTGGTGGATCCCAGCCATGCCCTGCCGCAGTGGTTGCTGTCGGATTACGTACGTTTCTGTGAACCCGGGCTGGAGGAGGAGCTGAACCGCCCTATGGCGCTGCTGGAACCGGCTGATCCGCCGCAGGTTGAGGAGATAACGCCCTTGAGCAACCGTCGGGGAGAGGAGGCGATGGCCTGGTTTAAAGACGAAGCAGCCCTGTCCCGTGTGGTGGCGCTGATCAATCAGTACGGGCTGAATCCTGCCGATCAGGATGTGCTGGAGGAACTCAGCGGGCTGCGCAGTGTGGTCGCTCAGCTCTGGTTGGATGTCGAACCCGAGCAACTCAAAACTCTGTTCGACACACCGGTGGGGCTGGTCACCCAGAGCTTGATCAGCAGCGGCTTCGGCCAGGAGCTGGTGGATGACGACGACGAACGGGCCCGCCGGGAGTTGCCCGGGTTGATGCCGGACCTTTCTGATCCCCAGGCCCAGGCGGTGCTGCTGGCGTTGATGCTCTTCTACCCAAGCGGTGCGGTGACGGTGGAGGACCCCTCCGTGCTGCCGGAGTGGCTGGGGGTTGTGGTTGAGAGCCTGCAGTCAGCGGCTGGGTAGGGGTCCGGGGACCTCGCCGGCCAGCAGCTGCATCACCCGGCTGTCGAGCCAGGCCTCGAACAACTCTTCGCGCAGCTCCTCGCGGGTGGCGCCATCCAGCCTGGCGCGCTGCCAGTCGTCCAGGCGAAGAATCAGCCACACGTCTTCGAGGAAGAACGGCGCGAGCAGTTCCCCCGGGCGACTGGTCCGCAGCTTGTGCACCACCGTGTCGTGGGCCTGGTTCAGCGCCACCGGCCCCACGCATCCGCCCCGTTCGCGCTCGGATCCGAGGGAGTAGTGCTGGGCGAGGCCGGCAAAATCCGCTTCGCCATCCAGCAGACGCTGGTGCAGCTCAAAGGCGAGATCGCCGTCCTCAACGCGGATGAGGGAATAACTGATCTGATCGCGCTCCAGTTTCTGGTCGAGAAAGCGCACCTCCACTTCGGAGTCGAACATCTGCTGTTGAAAGCGTTCGAGCCGTTCGCTGCGGGTGGCGAAGTAGAGCAGGTCCTCGGCGGTCCACCCCTTGCTCTGAAGGTAGGACTCCTGTTCCGCTGCGGTGCTGATCTCCAGCTCCTGCAGGTAGTCCTCCACCTCTTGCTCCTCAACCGCCACGGGAAGCGGCACCGCCCGGCAGATTTCGTCGTACACCGCCGCTTGGGCAATGGCCAGGCACAGCCCCTGCTGCCGGGCGATGCGGTTCAAGGTGATGGCATCACAGAAGGGAACGCCGGGATGCAGTTCGATTTCAGCCATGGAATTCCCTCCACACCAGCCGGTACACCAGCCATCCCAGGGGCGGCACCAAGACCAAAGGCAGCAGCGCCGCCGCAGTGATCATCGGTTCCCCGAACAGCCAGGGCAGGCACCAGCTCAGGCTGTAGGCCCCAAGAATCAGACCAATGCGCTGCCGGCGGCCCTGCAGCCAGCTCCAACAGCGCCGGCTGTGCAGCCGGAGACGGTCCAGGCGCCGCTGGCGCTGCTGCGGCAGGTACCGCCAGAAGGGATGGGGATCGGCAGCTGCCATCAACGCAGACGCTCCAGGCTGCGGCGCTTGTCGTCAAACAGACCGGTGATGGCAGAGATGAAGCGGCGATCTCGCAGGTGCAGGCTGGCAGTGAGGCTCATGCCCGCCTGTAGGGGGAGCGACCGCCGTCCCACCTGCAGGGTTTGGCTGCTGAGTTTCAGGACGGCGGGAAAGTGCAGGCCCTGGGCGTCCAGCCCCAGCTCACGACGTTGTTGTTCTGGCGTGAGTGCATCGGATCCGATCCGCTGCACCGTGGCGGGCAGATCGCTGAAATCCCCGGCCGGAAAGGCATTCAGCGAGATATCAGCGCGTTGGCCGATCTGGACGAAGCCGATGGCGCTGTTGGGGAGATACACCTTGGCCTGAAGGGCATCGGTGGGGACGATCCGCAGCAGGGGACGGTTGCTGTCTCCCCGTTGCACCACGCTGCCGGGACGGACCTGAAGGTCGAAGACCACACCATCGGTGCTGGCTGTGAGGCTGCTGCTCTCGAGCAGCAGTTCGGCTTCGCTGATTTGGCGGCGGAGCACCTGCATTTGTTGCCTCAGCCGTTCGTTCTCCTTGCGCAGGCTGACGTTTCGGCTGGCGACGCCCGCCGCTTGATTGGCGGACAGGCGCTGTTCGTCGCGGCGCTCGGCCTCCAGGTCGGACTGCAGTTGGGCCAGCCTCTCGCGAGCCGAGAGCACCTGCAGTTCACTGCTGGCGCCAGCTTGCAGCAGCTGCTGGTACCGCTCCGCCACCGTTTCGGCGGTGGCGATGGAGCGTTCCAGGCCCTGGATCCGCACCTGGCTGCGGGCCAGGGAGGCGGCTTCGCTGCTCTGGCGTCCTCGTCGTTCCTGCTCCTGATTGCGGTAGAGCTCGCGTTCTTCAGGGGTTAAAGCGTTTTGGAGCCCCTCCCCCAGCAGCACTTGGTTCACCTTGAACTGGCGTTCCAGGCTGGCGAGGCTGATCCGCCCTGCATCCCGTTGGGCGGTGGCCTTCTGGGTGTCGAAATGGAGCAGCACGGTGCCGGCTTGCACCTGCTGCCCCTCCTTCACCGTCACCTGGTCCACCACCCCGGCTACCGGCGCAGTAACGGCCTGGGCGGGCCGCAGCGGCTGCAACTTGCCCTGCACCATCACGGTCTCCGGCAAGGGCGCCCAAAAGGCCCAGAGTGTTGTCAACCCGGTGGCCCCCACAAGCGTCCACACCAGCACCGAGGAAACGTGGCGGGTCTTGTTCAGCAGCACCGGCTGATTGAAACTCCATGGTTCCATCAGCTCAGACCCTCCTGGGCCTGGCTTTGGTAGAGGGCGTAGTACCAGCCCTGTCGCTCCAGCAGGCTGGCGTGGTCGCCGATCTCCATCACGGCGCCCTGGTCCATTACCACAATCATGTCGGCAGGACGGACGGTCGAGAGGCGGTGGGTGATGAAGAACACCGTGCGGCCGCGGAAGGCCTCGAACAGATTGCGGCAGACCTGCCGTTCGGTGCGGGCGTCAAGGGCGCTGGTGGCTTCATCGAGGATCAGCATGCTGGGGTTCTGCAGCACCGCCCGAGCCAGGGCCATGCGTTGTCGCTGCCCACCGGACAGACCAGCCCCCCGTTCGCCGACCGAGCTGTTGTAGCCCTCCGGCAACTCCATGATGAAGTCGTGAGCGCAGGCGATTCGGGCGGCCCTCATGAGCTCCTCGCTGGTGGCATCCGGTTTCACCATCAGCAGGTTTTCCTTGATCGTCCCGTCGAACAGAAGGGAATCCTGCGGAACCACGCCGATCTGCCGCCGCAAGGAGTACAGCTCCACCTTGCTCACATCGAGCCCATCGATCTGGATCTGGCCCGATTCCGGGCTGTAAAAGCGCGGCAGCAGCTTCAGCAGGGTGGATTTGCCTGAGCCGGAACCGCCCACCATGCCCACGAAGGTGCCCTGGGGCACATCGAGGCTCACGTTATGGAGGATGGCGGGCCCATCGTCCGTGTAGCGGAAGTCGACGTTGCGAATGGTCACGGCTCCCTGCAGGGGTGGCATGGGGATGTTGCGAGCACCGCTCTCGCTCTGTTCGGTGGGCCGGTCCACCACATCAGCTGCCAATTTGAGGTTGCGGGACTGGATCTTGAACTGCTGCCAGGTCTGCACCAGCTGCACCAGCGGTCCGGTGACGCGGTCGCCGATGATCCGAAAGGCGAACAGGGCTCCGATCGAGAGTTCGTTGCGGGAGACCAGCCAGATCCCCACCACCATCGTGGCGATGCCGGAGAGGTCACCGATGCATTTGGCGAGGGCTCCCACGGTTTCACCGCTCACCTTGAGTTTGAAGTCTTCGCCGATGAAGCGGCTGTAGCGGTCCTGGAAGGCCCAGCGGGTTTTCAGCTCCGCGTTCTGGGATTTGATCGTCTGGATTCCGGTGATCGCCTCGGTGAGGTAGCTGTTGGTGTTGACGCCCTCGTGCACCACCCGATCGATCTGATGTTCCACGACAGGGTTGGCGATCAAGGCCAGCACGATGAAGAGCGGCAGGCTGCTGAGGGTGATCAGGGTGAGCAGCGGGTTGAGGCTGAGCAGCACCGCCAGATACAGCAGGCTGAAGCTGAAATCCACCAGGGTGGTGAGTGCCTTGCTGATCAGGAAGTCCCTGAGCCGATCCAGTTGGGTGAAGTAGTACGTGATCTGGCCCACGGGCCTTGCGTCAAAGAAACCTTGTGGCAGACGCACCAGGCGGTCGAGGATGGTTTCACGGGTGTCCATGTCCACCCGGTTGGCGATGCCGGTGAAGATCAGGCTACGCACGGCCGTGATCAGGGCCTGGACGACGCCTGCCAGCACAAGAATCACTCCGATGCTGATCACGGCATCGAGAGAGTCGCTGCCGGAGGTTTGGGCGTTGATCAGACGCATCACCCCCAGGGGGGTGACCAAGGCAAGAACATTGACCGCGGCAGAGCTGGCCAGCACTTCGATCAACTCGCGCCGATGGGGGCGCAGGTAGGGGGCATACCAGCCCCAGCTGAAGCGCTGTTGCTTGCCCCCCGGCCGCCGGCGCAGCAGCAGCAGCCGCAGGGTTGCGTCACCCTCGGCGATGGCGGACGCCGGCACCCGCAGCGGCCCCAGTTCCGGGTCCAGCAGCCGCAGCTGGCCGTCGGGATCCACGCCATCCACGAGGGCCAGGCAACCCTCGTGTTCAATCACCGCTGGGGTCGGAACCCGTTCCAGCTGCGCGATTGGGATGTCGGAGAGGGTGACCGATAAATCAAGGCTGCTGAGCAGCTGCCCCATATTCACCAGATTGAGGCGTTGCTGCTGCTGCAGGAAGGAGCTGATCTGATCGCGCAGATCGTCGTGGTCCAGGGGCACCTGCAGATAGCTGGCGACGGCGTCGCACAGCGCCAGCGGGATGGCCTCGGGGCCACTGGCCCGGTTGAGCCGAAGCACTGCAGTGTTCTCTGGCTTCGGCTCCTCCTTCGGGGCTGGCGTCAGTTGCTCCAGTTCCAGCTTCAGCCGCTGTTCTGCAGGGTCGGGCAGCCAGAGCAAGCGCTGTTGCAGGGGTGGCGTTGGCGGTTGCTCCGGCCAGCAGCGCCCATCCGGCCAGTGCCATTGGCCGCCGGGCCTCGGATCCGGTGCGCTGTCGATCGACCAACGGCAGCTGTCGATCAGGCTCGACCAGTGATCCAGCTGGCGACTGCGGGAGGGATTGGCGTGGGCCAGATGCAAGAGCAGATGCACCAGTTCGGTCCGGGGCGTCTGGGCAGCGCACCAGTTGCGCAGGGCTGCACTGCAGCTCCAGAGCTGGTGAAACCGATCGGCGGAGAGCTCGAACAGGTCGGTGGGTTCGGCGGCGCGGAGGTGTTCGATCGCCCGTCCGTGCGCCACCCCCAGCCAGCCCACCAGGGTGCCGGCACCATGGCGCTCCACCGTGCGCCATTCCTGCCGGGGCGGCAGCTGCATCAAGCTGCGCAGACTGCCCCTTTGCACCCACCAGATGCAGTTGGGCTCTTCCCCGGCATCGAGCAGCACCTCACCGGTGCCGAGGTGTCGCTGCTTCGCTCCCTGAATCAGCAGGAGCTCCAGATCAGCATCAAGAACCGGCTGCTCGAGCATGGTGGACTGCAGTGGCCATAACTTATCCGGTCTGTTTGGGACTCTCCAGCCGTAGGCCTGCATGGATCGGCGCGAGTTGCTGGGCCAGATCGGTCTCCAGGCTGGGGAAGCTGAGCAGCGGTTCCGGGCTGGGGCGATGCTGCCGCCAGTGCTGCAGGGCTTGGATCAGGGCGTCTGGATTCTGTGCCGGAACGGCTGTGCCACAGGGGGCCAGTTGCAGGAGCTGGGCGGCATTGCTGCTGCTGCTGGCGATCAACCAGAGCCCGGCGCTCACCAACTCCCGGGCAAGGCGGAGGTCATCGGCATGGACCTGATCGGCGATCACCAGCAGGTCCTGGTGGGCCAGCAGCGCCTCGAGCTCCTGATCAGTGGCCGGCGCGCACCAGTCCACAACACTGCCCCCCCAGTGCTGGGGTTGCGGGCGGGGTGTTTTTGGGGAGCCAAGCAGCACGGTGAGCCGCACGGCCGGCGCCTCGTTGCGCTGCAGTGCCTCCTGCAGCGTCAGCAGGCCACTGCTCCAGTGCCCATCGGCCAGGCAGAGCACGTGCGGTTGATCGCGCGGTTGCTGCTGGTGGCGCGATCGCGGCTGCCAAGGCAGAACGAGGGGCGGGTGGACTCTGGCTCCAGCCGCCTCGGCGTACTGGAGCAGTTCGGGGGAGGCGCTCAGGCAGCCCGTCACCGTTTGCAGTAGTGAGTTGGCGGCCAGTGCGGCGTTGCCGTTCAGATGCAGGAGGGTGGGGATCTGAAGGCTGCGGGCCACTGTCGCCACGGTGCTGGCGAGGGGTCCTGCCCCTAGCAGGTGGATCAGGGCCGGCGGGTGGGTCATCAGCCAATCCTTTACCGGTTCGTTGAGGTCGGGGGCCGGTGCGATCCAGCAGTGGCGCGTTGGTCCGATGGCCGTTATCGATTGCTGGTCTGGTGGGCCCAGGACCATCCAATCGACCGCCTGGTGGGGCGGTTGCAGCAGGTTGCGCAGCAGATCCCGTCCCAGCCGATCGGGGGGATCCAGAGGCGCGCCGCTGATCTGTTCACTCACGAGCAGCACCCGTCGGGGTGCACTGGTTTGGGCCTGCAGTAGAGGGGCCCAGAGCGCGGCTGCGTGCTCCTGCCTCAGCTGTTGCCACGCCAGCTGCTGGGCTTGCTGCACCAGCTGCAGCCGTTGGCGCGGATGGCGCAGCAGTTTGTTGATCTGTTCCACCCAGTCCTGCGGCTGGCTGGCAAAGCGGGTGTGCACGCCGTGTTCGAGCAGGTCGGTGCAGCTGCGGATTGGGCTGAGCACCGTCGCTAGGCCCATCAGGCTGCATTCCATCCAGCGGTTGGGGCTCTTGGCATCGGTAAAGGGCCCGGGTTCCAGCACCATCAGGCCGATGTCGGCCTCCGCCAGGCGTTGGAGGTAGGTGCTGAAGTCGCTGTGGCCGCGGCAACGAATGCGTTGACGGAACGGTTCTAGCGGGGCCGCCAAGGGCACGCTGCCCAACAGATCGAGTTGCAGCCGGGGGTGCTGTTGCATCAGCTCCACCAGGGCGGGCACCAACTGCTGGTGCCAGGCCAAAAGGTGGGGGGTGCTGGCGCTGGCTACCACCAGGCGCAGCCGGCCGCTGCGCTGGCGGAGCTGCCGAATCTGGGGCTGGCGCCAGGCGGCCTGCAGGGGCGCTGGAATCAGGTTGGGCCAGAGCTGCACCGGAACAGACGGGATGTCCCTGGCGCGGCGGTAACGCTGCCAGCGTTCGGCAATTTCCGCGGTGCTGAACAACAGCAGATCTGCTGCCGCCAGGGTGGCCTCGAGCTGCGGTTGGGTGGCCTGGAAGCGGCGGTGCTGCTCGGGCGTGATGCTGCCCGCGTAATTGGCCAGCGGTGGTGGTGCGTGCTCGGGGTCGAACAACAGATCATCCAGATCCACCACCACGGGAATCCCCTGACGCCGGGCTTCGGCGATGAGCTCGATCACGGAGGCTTCCGCTTTGAGCCGCTGGATCAGCAGCCCCTCCACGCCCTGCAGCCTTGCGGCCAGACTGGTGCTGTCGTGAAGCTGCTGGAGCTCCTGGCGTTCCAGCAGCTGGGCCTCGCCGCCGAGCGCTTGCAGCTGCTCCTGTTTTTGTTGCACCCGGTAGAGCCAGCACTGCGGTAAGCCGCGGTCGCCGCAGAGCAGCCAGCGGCGGCGCGGCCCCGGCCATGGGTTGGGGCGTGGTGGCAGCCCCTGCAGCCAGGTCTGCGTGATCTGGCGGTTCAGCTGCTTGGCTTTGGTCTGGAAAAACGGGGCGGGATGGAGCACCGCTCGGGCCGTGAGCGCATCCAGACCCCCATCGCGCAGATCGCGAGCCTTCTGCGTGCCATTCCAGTAGGGCTCGAGCGACAGCCCATTGGCCCAGGGACCCAGCGCCAGCAGCCAGGCCCGGGCCTCGTCGTGCCAGCCAGCAGTGATCAAGCCGGAGGTGATCATTCTCCACTCCTCAATCACATGGGCGGGCATGGCGCTGGTCTGCAACGCTTCTTGCACCGTGGCTGCGGCCTGGTGGTTGGTGGTTGCGACGCGCACCCTTGCGCACCAGTACAGCCCTGCCCATGGGGTGTGGTCTCTGTAAGGGGTCAGCAGCTCCAGAGCAGCGGTGGGGTCCCCAAGGGCGAGCTTGACGCGGGCTAGCGCGGCCCTGACCTCGATCGCTTCCGGCTGCTGCTGAAGTTGTTCAGTGAGGAGGGTTTGTGCGTCCCACCAGCGGCCTTCCTGGATCCACTGGTGGGCCAGGGCCAGTTCGGATTCCCCTGGCATGGCACACCCCCGGCTGGGTGCTCAGCCTGCCAGGGCTTGGGTTGGAGGTCGGCCTGCAGCAGACTCCCCCCATGCCTTCTTCTGACGCCAACCCATCGGATGCGGCTTTGCAGTTGCGCGCGGACGCCCTGCAGATCTGCCAGCGCGCTGCATGGTTGCCGCAGTGCATTGGCACAGGCCGTTTCGATACGGGGGTGCCGGAGATCTACGCAGAGTTGCGAGCCCTGCAGAAGGTACGGGCTGTGCATGTGTCGCAGGCACTCATCGCCTGTTGCCGCCGCCACCGCTTGTGGACCCCTCTGTTTGAGGATGTGGAGGCGCGGATTTGGATGTTTCTGGGGGATCGTGCCCGCGCTCAAGCCCGCTGGACGGACTTGTTGCACCATCCGGACTCAAACCTGCGGGGGATGGCCGAGAAGGCCCTGGCCGGCCTCAAGGCCAAGGCTGAGTCGGGCGCGCAGCTGGCCACAGAGGTGGCTCAGGCCGTGGATCGCAACGAGACGGACCGCTTGGTGACCATGCTGCTTGCGGCTCTCTTAACGGAGGAGCCGCCGGAAGCTCTGGAGGATGTGCTGGAGGCCGCGGCGCTGCAATGGCCGATGCCAGAGAGGATGCCTTGGGATCGCGGCTTGTTCACCCACCAGCTGGTGTTGGATTTGTTTGAGCGGCAGTTGCGGCAGTGGGAGGCTGAACACAGTGATTGACGCCCGGCCCCGTCGACGCCTGGTGACGGTGATGGCGGGCTATGCCCGTGGCAACACACTGCCTGCCGTGACGCAGCGCTGGATCGAGGCCCTGCGCCGGTTGAGCACGCAGCTGGTGTTGGTGTTTGATCAGGATCAGGTGGAGGGTCTGGAGAAATTCAGCCCATCGGATCCGGGTGTTGTCTGCCTGTGTGAGCGCCATGGCGCCTACGACTTCGGCTCCTATCAGCGGGGGCTTTGCTTTGTTCGAGAGCAGCAGTGGCTGGACGAGGCCTCCCACGTGCTGCTTTGCAACGACAGTGTGGTGGGCCCGTTCGGTGATCTCGAGGCCATTCTGGATGGCATGCAACAGCAGCCGGTACCTGTGTGGGGGCTGACGGACTCTCCGCTTTATCGGCCTCATCTCCAGAGCTATTTCCTGTTGTTGGAGCGAGACGTCGCTACGCACCCCGCAGTGATCAACTTTTTTGCGTCGGTTGTTCCCCAACCCAGTCGTCATGCGGTGATTCAGGCTTACGAATTGGGGTTTTCCTCCTTGCTAGGGGACCTTGGGCTGGCTTGGCGGGCTTGGTTGCCATTCACGGGGATGGAAGACCCTCGCAATGGCGAACCCATGGCTAATTCCACGGCCTATCCGCTCTGTTTGTTGGAAGCGGGATCTCCAGTGCTGAAACACCGGGCTTTGAAGGAGGTCGTCGCGAATCAGGATGGCTTGGAGCGCACTTGCAGTGTGCTCGCAGAGCAGCATCCGCAGATCTGGGTTGAGCTTTGGGCATCGAGCCCCCACCGTCGTCTCTGGCAGGAGGCGATAACCGTGGCAATCCTGTTGCAAGCGTCGGATCTGGGGTGCCTGGATGAGCGCTTGGCTTGGATCAAGGCCCATCCCCACCCGAACTTGAAGGCTTTGGTGGCGGTGTCGTTTGAGCAGATCGGCCTTCGGGCAAGGCTCACCCGCGCCTTTAAACAAGAGTTGGAGGACGGCGTGTTGGGGGTGCTGATCTGCGAGAACGGCCAGGGGCCGCAGCAGCAATTGTTGCAACTGTTGGCGGCGGCTGGGTCGGATTGGGTCGTGGTTTCCTCCGACGCCTTCTGGTCGGATCTGGCGGGCTTGCAGCTGCAACTGCGTCGCCTGGCGGCGAATCCGCAGCAGCGTTGGGTGTCGGGTTCACCGGTGCTGCGCCGCCGGGCTGATTGCTTCACCGAGGAGGTGCTGACAGCTGTGTTGGCGGAATGGTCGGATGGCTGAGTTTCCCCCCCTGCGCCAGCGCCTTGACCAGTTGCGGGAGCGTTTGGCCCAGGATTCCCGCTGTCAGCAGGTCTTAACGGGGAGCTGGGAGAGTGACGAGGCCTGTCTGTTCGCGCTGCTGCGGCTGGCGATTGACTGCCGTGGTGCTGGTGATCCAGCCACCAGCCTGGTGCTGTTGGACTGGCTGCGGGAGCAGGGGGTAGAGCATCCGCTCGTTGTTGACAATCAGATCCGCGGCTTGATTGATGCCGATCGCTTCATGGAGGCAACGCTGCTGTTGCCGGCACTGACTGAGTTGGACAACGGCGAGGTTCTGCAGGGGGCCACCGAGGCTCTGCTGATCCACCAGCAGACCTTTCTTATCAATCTCCGTCATCACTGCCCGGATGGGTTGTACGACCCGGAATTTTTGCGGGGGCTGGAGGTGATCCCCGTTCAGGGGTTTGTGCATGCTTTTTTGACTTGTCTTCAGCGGCTTGTTGCAGCGGGGGGCGATGACCTCGCTTTGGTGCTGCTTCAGGAGCTGATGCAGTGGGGGCTCTGGTGTCCTGAGGTGTTGCCCTTGGATTTGCAGTACAGCTGGTCCCAGCTTGTGGTGAGGTTGGGTGATGGCGTGTGGTGTGATCTGGACGCTTATCGCGATGCATTGCAATGGTTGGACCATTGCGACGACCCTGATATTGCTTGGTATCGACTCAGGGTTGCCTTGATTCTTCAATGTGATGTTGGTGAGCTTGCCGAAGCTTCTGAAGCAGCATTGGCGTTTTTGATCAACAATGCTGGCCATCCAGGCGCGCTTGGATGGCTTTCAGAACAACAGGGGGGGCAGCTCAAAACGGGCTTGCCTGGGGCCAGTGCTCATCGTGTTCTTGCCGTTGATCAGGCCCTTGGGCGCGACGAACTCATTCTTGATTTCTTGCGGAAGCTTGTTGATCCCAACTCACGCAGTTGGATGAGTTGATCATGAAGTTTTTGAATCATGCGGTGACTGCGCTGCTGCAATATTTGATAGCGCTCCAACTGTTCAGCTTGAACCTGTGAGAGACAGATGAAATGGTCGAGCTCCTCACGCAGGATTTGATTTTCAGACTCCTGCTGAGATGGTGAGTCACTTCCCGGCATTTGTGTCTAAGAGTTCTTTGTACAAGATTAAGTGCTGCTCAGCGCAAGCCTTGATGCTGGTCGGTGGTTGAATCTGGGCTTGCAATTGGCGGTGCAAGGATCGATTGTCGATCGCTTCTTCCATCCGCTGGGCTAAGTGTTTTGAGTCGTTGGCGCTGACCATCAGACCTCCTTTGCCATCGATTTGTTCGGCAATACCACCATGGTTGCTGCCAATCACTGGAATCGAGAGGGCAAAGGCTTCTTGGATCACCAGAGGTGCATTCTCCCACCAAATTGATGGCACAACAACCCAGTCAATGGCTCGCATCAATTCTGGGAGATCGTTTGGATTGTATGGGCCGTGCCATTTCACAATAGCTGAACCGAGATGTTTGCGGAGATGAGCAACTCGATGCTGAAAGGCGGCTGGTTGCCGCTCCAAACCACCGCCAAAAATTGAAATATTGAATGTTTTATTTGTGTTTTTCTTGAGCTTTAGTGTTGCTATGAGTAAGTTGAGTAGCCCTTTGGCTTCGCAGGTTGTGCCAAAAAAGCCAAATCGATTTGGTTTGATGGGGTGATTCCCCTGCAGTGGCTTGTATGGCGTGCCATTGTTGATTAAGTGAATATATTGTTTGCAGAATCCATTATTTTTGAGTTGATTGATTAGGAATTGGCTGGGGCTAATAATCGCGTCGCAGTTGGCGACAGCTTCTTGGTAGGCGTCATGCCGCGTTTGAATGGCCGTTTTTTGGTAGATCGGAAAGCACCTTTTGCAGTTGTCTGGGCTTGAGGTGGAGCAGGTCAGCCTTTGTTTGCTCGTGATCATCAGGCCGTCATTGAGACACAGCGAGCGGTAATCGTGAAGCGTGAGACAAACTTTGGCGCTAGGAGAGATGTGCCGAATAATGTCGACGCTGTCAATGCCAAGATGCAAGAGATGATGCAGGTGAATGATGTCGGGTTGAATTTTTCTGAGAAGATGTTCGATTTTCTTGCTGAAGGTATCTGGATTGGTGTTTGTGCATGAAAAAGGATGACTTCTGCTTTTGATGTGATGCTCGTTAAAAACGTGCGACGATGTCTCGGAGTCTGATAGCGGGAGGTCTTGAAACGGATTAACTGTTACAAAGTGGCACTCAATCTTGTTGTGTTCTATGAATTGTTTGAAGAGGTTGTAAGCGACTATCTCGGCACCGCCTCGGCTGCTGCTTGGATGCCCGTGACTGATAATGAGAACTTTCATTCTAACGGATATTCTTTGCTGTCAAAGTCAGCCATCGTTACCGGCCAGTTGATGCCTTGAACTGTATGTGTTTTTTCGACCAACACACAGGACATTAGAAATCCGGCCGAACGCTCTGCATCAGCCATGACATCAAAGTAATGGAAGGGTATGATGTGAACTGGCTCGCTGAGTGTTCTTCCGAGGATACGGAATCCAGTTCGTTGATTAAAGAGGCTGCCCCATGCGCTGTCGGAATAACGCCAAAAGTCCCAAGGTAAATCGTGCATTCCAATTGTTTGGTGCGTCACAATGAAGCCAAGGCCGTTATTTTGTAGGCAGTGATTCATCCCTAAGACGACCTTCCACGGCATGGCCAGATGTTCAAAGACTGCGACAGAGATCACAGCCCCAAAACTTTGGGGCTGTAGTAAGTCAGTCAATTCATGAGCATCTCCCACGATGTCAACATTGTCTCCTGGATGGATGTCAATCACGGTTACATTCTGATTTGGATACTGCTGCCTGCGATCAAGCCCACTCCGGTCACGACCGCCGAGGTCCAGCATGGTAGTGATTGAACGTTCGTTGAGAAGATCGTTGAAGCGTTGTTTGAGTTTCTCTGACTCGGTACAACCATGAATTTCATCTAGCAGAGGCTTCAGTAATATATGGTGTTGTTGATCTTCAGTTGTGGTGATGATGAGTTCGCAGTGATCACTCAGCGCTTGATCACACATGCGAAGAATGTGAAGTTCAAATGAACACAATCCACTGTCAATGGCCGTGCAGCTTGCATTGGTATGCAAGGCCTCTGCTTCGACAAGCTGAAGGTCTTTGATTTGACTGGCGGGGAGTGAGCAGTGGCCTTGAATAATAAGATAACGGTGAAATTTGCTACATAGAAGCAAGCGAACATTCAAGGCGTTCTTGCTCTTCACGATTAAAACTTTAACTCTAGAGAAGCTTGGAACGAGAATCGGGCGCGTTCGGTCATCGCGTCTTCAAAAAGCGACAGATCAAGTCCGCCCGGATAGTCTGGTACATCGATTGTGCATCCGTAATCACAATTTGGCAAAATATTTTCCCACATTGCCGTTAGTACGAGGCCAAATTCCTGGAAGGGCCGAACACTGAATCCTGCGTTGAGGTTGCGTCCGCTCCATTCGCCGATCAAATTCATGCCAGGGAATGCTTCAAGTGCAAGGGCTCCGATAGGATAAACTTTGCCATAGCCTGAAGCTCTTTGGATTGCCCGGTAGAGGGTGTCTGTAGAACAAGGTTCGTCCGCCGTATAACCAACCGTGGAGCAGCCCGCGGCTCTTTGTTTCGAAATAGAGTCCCTGACCATTTCGTCAAACGGTCGAAACTGTCCATTGCCAGCACCTACTGTCAGATAAGCATTCGGGAAAAAAGCATTTTGGTCTCTATTTAACCTGATACGTTGACTAATTACGCCGTATGCACTTTTGGGAAATCCGCATCGGTCCCCACATTTTTTGACGTCGATCCAATTGTCGATGCCGAATTTTATGGCCGTGTCTGGGCCTAGGTTTCGACTGGCATGGACACCAATATAGTATTCATCGAGTAGGTTTTTGTCTGTCTCTAGGTTTTGAGTATTTCTTTCGCCAAAGGGGATCTTTGTTTCTTCGATTCGCGTTGTCACTGTGACGCCAACTAACTTTTCGGCATCTCCAAAGCCAAGTGATAAGTTGAATTGCGACTCCCCTGAGCTCTCGATTTGGTCGAGATAGTCGTTGAAGTCAGTTGGATTGGCGCAGAATCCAGCACCTGTCACGCAGTCAATCCCCCAAACGGAGGCACTGAACATGCCGCCCTTGGGGCCAAAGCCAACAGGCACCGTGCCTGAGATCTGAGGATGCCACTGTTCATCGCGCCAAATGGCCTTGTCGTTGGCGAAGGTGGTTCCACTCGGCTCAATCACAACCAACGGCTCATCCTGAGTCTTCTCTTGTGGAGCGATGTCATCCGCTGTGATCACCTCGCCAGGGGGCGTGTCTTGCCACAGCACGGTTTGAGAGGGGGCCACCTCATCATCAGCTGAGGGTTGGCGATCCATGGCTTCCCAACGCAACCCTTTTGAGGGTGGGTTGCGTTGCTTGTCTTCAGAATTGGTCCATTGCAGTGGTGGGAATGCCTCGTTGCCTGGGGCGACTGAACGCCATGGTTTCGATTGTGCGGAGAGAGGAGCCAGCAACATCACAGCCATCACCATCAATGGAGAGATGGCACGACGCGACACCGGCGGTTGGTTGATCATGGAGGCTCAAGCAGCAGCTGGTTGACTGCGCAGCTGATTCAGCAGCGCCAGCTGGCCCGGTAGAGGATTCGTACCGGGGTGCTGTTGCATCAGGTAATCGAGGGCCCGCTCTGGCCTCATGCGGTGCTGGCGCACCAGCCAGGCCAGGCACACCAACGGTGAGCGCTCCATTGCTGCGACGCAGTGCACGAAGACTGGACCGTGCTGGTGCAGCTCGGCCAGGTGAGCAAGCGCAGTTTCCAGTTCAGCCAGGGTCGGTAGGCGGCCAGCACGGTGGTCTGGCAGCACGTAACGACTTGTGCGGAACCCTTCGCCCAGGCCTGCGGCTGGTGTGGCTTCGTCGGGGGAGCAGAGGCTGAGCACGCATTTGATTCCGGCGTCACGCAGTCGATCAAGGTGGCGATCAGCTCGAGGCGCTGGACCAATGGCGAGTTGATCGACCAGCACCCAGTCGATGCGGAAATAACGGGAGCGTTGCATCAGTTGTCCAGCCACTGCATCAACCGTCGTCGCTGAGCGCGCCAACGATCTCGCAGATTCGGGGCTTTGTCTCCATCTTTCCCGCTGCCGTTGCTTGAGGGCTGCAAGCTTCGACGCTTGCGCGTTGTCACTGCTGCGGGCGAATTGCCGTTGTCACTGGACTGGATGTCGTCTTCATCGTTGGCGTAGTAGGCGTAAGCAGCAGAGGTGTCGTAAGCGCCGTAGCCGTAGCCGCCGTAGCCGTAGCCGTAGCCGTATTTGCCATAGCCATACTTCCCGTAGCCATAGGCAGCACTTTGCTTCTCCGGTTTGAGGGCATTGGTGACGACGCCCAGTAACGGCACACCACTGCTGCGAATGCGGGCAACAGCTTCCTTGGGCAAGGAGCGATCCACGCGATCCAGGCTGACGAGCAGCATCAAGCCATCGCAGTGCTCGGCCACCAGGGCGGAATCAGCCAGACCCAGCACTGGTGGCGTGTCGAACAAGACGAGATCGAACTGCCCGGACTGCTCCAGTTCGTTCACCAGTGAGCGCATCCGGTTGGAGCTGAGCAGACGGGTGGGGTCAGGCGGTCGGCGTCCGGCGGTGAGCACACTCCAGTTGTCGTAACCGGGCACGGTCTGAACTGCATCACGCCAGGTCTGGTCGTCTTCTGTGAGCACGTTGCTGAGGCCGCTGAGGTTGTTGAGGCCAAGGCGCACGTGCATCTGCGGCTTGCGCAGGTCACCGTCGATCAGCAGCACCCGCTGGCCCATTTCCGAGAGGGTCTTGGCCAACAGCACGTTTACGAGGGTCTTGCCTTCTGCTGGCAGCGAACTGGTCAGGGCGATGGACCGCAGCGGTTGGTCGCTGTTGAGGAAGCGGATCGAGGTAAACAGGTTACGGAAGGCTTCCTGATAGAAGAAGCGTTGGTAGCGGCGCTGTTTAGCTGCTTCGGGGTCATCGCCGGTGGTGACTGACTTGTCCAGTTCCTGCAACAGAAAGCGCTTGTCTTCTCTGACTCCTTTGAAGAACTCCACATGGGGAATGTGACCAAGCAGCGGAAGGTTGAGGTCGTCTTTGACTTCGCCGGCGTGGTGGAACACATGGTCCATGCGGTCGCGCAGCAGCCCGGCAGCAGCTCCGGCCACCAGGCCGAGGACGGTGCCCAGAGCCAGGTTCCTGGGGATGGAGGGCTTGATGGGCTTGGGATTAATTGTTGGGGGTGCGATCACGCGCCAGGGAACGCTGCGCTGGGCGATTTCCAGTTGGAACTTCTCGCGGGCCGAAACCAAACCAGAGAGGTTCTGCTTGGCGATCTCCAAACGCTGTTGAAGGGCCTCGTATTGCTTGATCAGGCCTGGTTGTTGCAGGAATTGCCGGTTGAGCGTGGCCTGCTGGGTGCGAGCTGTCGCTACGCGACCGGCGTTCAAGCTGAGGGCCGCATCGACCGCTTCCAGCTGGTTTTGACGCAACAGCGGCCTGAGCTGATTCAGCCGTTCCTCGAGCCCTCGCACCATCGAGGATCCGGGGGTGTAGCGGGAGCGGGCTTCCGCTAACTCTGTTTCCACCTTGAGCAGCTGTTGCAGCAGGCTCTGGTCCACATCGCTCACGGTCAGTCCGCTGTTGGCCTGCCCGCCGCCGGTGTTGTTGCCGATGGCCTCCTGAAATCCTCGGGCGCTAAGGGTGCCGCTGGCGATCTCATCGCGCACTTTGAGAAGCCGGTTGCGATCAGCTTCCAGTCCCAGCACCTGGGCAGCCATGTCGGTTTCTCGTTGCTTGAGCGCTCCGCCTTCTGCGGTGGGCTCCAGCAGGGAATAACGGGTGCGGAAGTCGGCAAGTTCCCCTTGCAGCTGATCGAGCCTGGTCTGCAGTGATGGGGCTTGTTTGTTGAGAAACGCCAGGCCATCGGCGAGGCGTTGCTGGCGCTGTTGCAGTGCGGCCTGTAGGTAGGTGCTGCTCAAGGCTTTCAGCAGACGCTCGTCTTCAATAGGGTTGCGCCCTGTGAGGCTCACATTCAAAACACCTTCGGCTTCCTTGCGTTTGGCTCCACCCGTCTTGATGTCGACGCGCGACCTCAGTGCACCCGTTGAGACCTCAAACTTGTCGGCAACCGGTTGAAGCAGCACCGGGCTTTGCAGCACCTCAATCAGGGTGGGGATGTCGTTGCTGGTGGTGTTGCGGGCCAGCTGTTCGAACATCGTGCCCTCAACGTTGGCCACCTCAGATCGACCGCCGTCATCATTGCTGATCGGATCGGTGATCAGCAGCGAGAATGATCCCTGATAGACGGGACGGAACAGGCGTTGATAGGTCGTGAAAAGTACCGCCAGCACGATGACGCTGCCGGCTGTCACCGCGACGAGCTTTTTGCGGCGTTGCAGGGCTCGCCACAGTTCGCGCAGATCAATCTCGTCATCGGCGCCAGAGGGCTCGTTGGTGCCGATTTCGCGCACATGCACCGTTTGGACGTTGCGGGGATCGAAATCAGGTGATTGCCCCGGCGCGGCCACCAGATTCGACATCTAACCCGTCGTGACAGAACGACAACCTAATGGCCAGCGCTGGACCGACCAGAGACGCGTGGGACACTTGCGTCGTTGTTTCGACCCCTGCGTCGCTCCGATGCCCTTGTTGCGTTCTCTTGCGTTGTCACTGGCATTTGGGTGGGCGGCAGCGGTTCCAGCGCTGTCGGCCGAGACGATGCTCTCACCCGAACCCTTGCAGGAGGACGTTTACATCATTGGTCCCGGCGATGTGCTGGATCTGAAGCTGTTTGATGCCGCTGAGTTGTCGGGGCCTCTGGAGGTGCTGAATGACGGCAGCGTGCCGTTGCCACTGGTGGGGAGTGTTCGGCTCAGTGGGCTGACGTTGCAGCAGGCCACCGTGTGGGTACAGCAGCTGATGGGCGAGGAACTGCTGCGGCCGGATCTGCAACTCCGGGTCGTGAAGCCCCGCCCGATTCGGGTGGCCTTGGTTGGTCAGGTGGAGCGCCCGGGGATCTACTCGCTCACCCCCAGCGAAACAGGTCAAACCGAGGGTGGCCCTGCGATTCGGCTGAGCGGCTTGCCAACGGTGGTGGATGCGATCCAGAAGGCGGGTGGCATCACGCAGCAGGCCAACCTGCGCGGTGTGGTGCTGCAGCGGCGCCTGCCTGGCATGGACAAGCCGCTGGGCTACAAGCAGGCGGAGCTGGATCTGCTGGATCTGGTGCTGGAGGGCAACCAGAGCCAGAACCCCTTTCTGTTTGATGGCGACACGATCCGGATTACGCAGGCGGAGGAGACCCCGAAAGAAGCTGTTGAGTTGGCGGCGGTGAACCTCTCACCGCAGGTGATCACGGTGAATGTGATCGGCGAGGTGGAGAATCCAGGACGGGTTGAGCTGCAGGCCAACACGCCTTTGGTTCAGGCTGTTTTAGCCGCTGGTGGCCCGAAGAACTGGCGGGCCAGTACCGGCAATGTGGAGCTGGTGCGGATCAACCGCAACGGCAGTGCCACCCTCAAAAAATTCAAGATTGACTTGGATGAGGGCGCTTCGAATGAAAAGAACCCGCCGCTGCGCGATGGGGATTCGGTGAAGGTGAACCGCAGCACCCTGGCCCGTGCCAGTGATGCCATCAACGCGGTGAGTCAGCCCATTGGCGGGCTGGTGCAGATCTGGACCTTGTTCCGCTTGATCAACACCAACTGATCCCGTCAGGCATACCCCTCAGGGTTTTGCTGCTGCCAGGCCCAACCGTCCCGGCAGATGTCTTCAAGGCTTCGCTGGGTGCGCCAACCCAGTCGCTCAGCTGCTTGTCTGGGATCGGCGACGCTGATGGCGGCATCGCCAGGCCGACGATCGGTGATTGCACAGGGGATGGAACGGCCGCTGGCGGCTTCCATGGCCTGCGCCACCTCGAGGACGGACTGTCCCTGGCCGCTGCCCAGGTTGAGGGTGAGCAGCTGCGGTGCTTCCGCCAGCAGGCAGTCCAGGGCGGCACGGTGCCCTTCGGCGAGATCCATCACGTGGATGAAATCACGCACGCCCGTGCCATCGGGGGTGGGCCAGTCGCCGCCGAACACCTGAAGCTGTGCTCTGCGGCCCACGGCCACCTGACTCACAAAGGGAAAGAGGTTGTTGGGGATGCCCAGCGGGTTTTCGCCAATGCGGCCAGGGGGATGGGTGCCAACTGGGTTGAAATAGCGCAGGCAGGCGATCCGCCAGGAGTCCGGGGCACTGGCGTGTAAGTCGGCCAGCATCCGCTCCACAGCGGCTTTGGTGTGGCCGTAGGGGTTGATCGGAGCGATGGGAGCTGTCTCTGAGATCGGTACGGCCTCTGGGTAGCCGTAGAGCGTGGCGCTGCTGCTGAACACGAGGGTGTGGCAGCCATGGGTCTGCATGGCCTCCAGAAGGCAGCGGCTCCCATGGAGATTCACATCCCAGTAGCGCAGGGGGTGCTCTCGTGGAGCGAATCACCAATTCCCCGTTAGGCGTTCGTCTGGTGGTTACTCCAGGCATGTGTTGCTGCCGATCAAGCCACCTTTCTTTTGTCGTTAGGGGCTGGGTTATCGAATCGGAGGTTGGCGATCAGTGCAGTTCCATCCGCAGGTTGCTGTTAAAAATTGGCAGAGCTGCAAGCAAGAACATGGAGAGACGGCTGAGGAACGATATCGTTGCAATATGCATGCATTATTGATGCAATATCGTTCCTATGGGCTCCCTTGCCCCCCCCCCTCTCTCTTCTCGCTTCGGCCTGAAAGCGCCTGATCCATTTCGGCTGAAGCTGCTGGAGACTTCGCCAGAGCCATGCGAAGATCTAATTCAACATGTCACTGCCGAGACGGTTGAGCTCTGCTCCCGTCCGCTGTGACCGCAGGCAGATGTGTTGTGCCTGGACGACGTCTTGAAGTTTCTATGCCCCCTTTCGCTATCCGCCCCTGGTTAACGGATCGCGCTTCAGTGCAGCGGATACGAGGGAGCTGTTTTACGCCGCGCGTTCCCTGGCCACCGTGCTGGCCGAGCGCGCATTCCATGCTTGGCGTTTGCTCGAGGGGGCACCACTGCCTGAGGGGCGGTGCATTCACCGCTAGCAAACCTCCTATTCGGTGCTGATCCACACCGAACGCGGCCTTCGCTTGCAGCACTGCTGCGGTGAGTCAGGCCCTGGGCCGTGAGCTGCGGCAGCACGGGATTCAGGCCTTTGAGGTGCCCTCAGCCCGAGTGCCTCAGGAAGCCCCATGCGTGGGTGTGCTGACGCCCTACGCCTTTGTGAGCACGCCCTTCGACTTTCAGGACTGGACACTGGAGGTACCTGCCGACGGTGTCACCTTTGCTTCGTTTGGCCAGAGCCAGGTGGTGAGCTTGCTGCGTGAGAAGTTTCTGGTGGCAGGCCACTATCGTGGTCTGGAACCGAAGGCTTGAGGCAAACCCGGCTGGCCCAAGGTCAGGCACCAAGGTCAGGCACCAAAGTCTTCATATCCCAACACCATCCCCGAACACCCCTTCATGTCCCCCACCCCCGCCTCCAAAACCGCCCTGATCACCGGCATCACCGGGCAGGACGGGAGTTACCTGGCGGAGCTGCTGCTGGAGAAGGGCTATGAGGTGCATGGGATCAAACGCCGGGCCAGCAGTTTCAACACCGATCGGATTGACCATCTGTACCAGGATCCCCACGAGGCAGACCCACGCCTGGTGCTGCACTACGGCGACCTCACCGACAGCACCAACCTGATCCGGATCATCCAGCAGGTGCAGCCGGATGAGATCTACAACCTCGGCGCCCAGAGCCATGTGGCGGTGAGTTTCGAGGCGCCGGAATACACCGCCAACAGCGATGCCCTCGGTACGTTGCGGATCCTGGAAGCGGTTCGGATTCTGGGTCTGACAGAAAAGACCCGGATTTACCAGGCCAGCACCAGTGAGCTATACGGTTTGGTACAGGAGATTCCTCAGAAGGAGAGCACGCCGTTCTATCCGCGCAGCCCCTATGGAGTAGCTAAGTTATATGCCTATTGGATTACTGTTAACTACCGCGAGTCGTATGGGATGTATGCCTGCAACGGAGTATTATTCAATCACGAAAGTCCGAGGCGCGGAGAAACGTTTGTTACGCGCAAGATTACTAGGGGTCTTGCACGGATAGATGCTGGTTTAGATGAATGCCTGTTTATGGGGAATCTTGATTCTCTAAGGGATTGGGGTCATGCCAGGGATTACGTTGAGATGCAATGGAGGATGCTTCAGCAGGAGGGCCCACCGGAGGATTTTGTGATTGCTACGGGTCGCCAAGAAAGTGTCCGTAGGTTTATCGAGCTGACAGCATTGGAGCTTGGTTGGGGAGAGATCAAGTGGGAAGGAAAAGGATTGGAAGAAAGGGGAATACGCAGCACTGGAGAAGTTGTTGTTAGAATTGACCCGCGGTATTTTCGCCCAGCGGAAGTAGAAACATTGCTTGGAGATCCCACAAAGGCAAGGGAGAAATTGGGTTGGACCCCAACCACAACTTTGGAACAGTTAGTTAGTGAGATGGTTGCTAAAGACCAAGAGGAAGCAAAAAAAGAGGCCTATTTAAAGTTGAAAGGATTCAATGTGGTGGGCTCGATGGAAAATCCTCCAACCAATCCTGAGGCAATCAGGGCAGCTGGAGAAAAAAGTTGAGTAATTTTATTACCACGAAAGATCGAATTTTTGTAGCCGGCGCAAGGGGCATGGCAGGAAGTGCCATTTGTAGGGCGTTACTTAGAAAGGGCTATGGCGATGAAGCAAAAAGTGGAGTTTTGTTGGCCCCAACGAGGCAAGAATTGGATCTTTTGGATGGGAATGCAGTGAATGAATGGTATGAAGAGAACAAACCTGATGTTGTTGTTTTAGCGGCAGCTAAAGTTGGTGGAATTTATGCCAATGACTCCTACCCAGCTGACTTTCTGTTGGAAAATCTTAGAATTCAGAACAATGTGATTGAAGGTGCTTGGAAGGCTGGTGTGAGGCGTCTTCTTTTTTTAGGCAGTAGTTGCATATACCCAAAGCTTGCTCAACAACCAATTAAAGAGGAGTCGTTACTCACTGGAGCGTTAGAGCCCACGAACGAGTGGTATGCGATCGCAAAAATCACAGGAATCAAGCTGTGTGAATCACTAAAAAAACAGTATGGATTTGATGCGATCAGCTTGATGCCTACCAACTTGTACGGTCCTGGAGACAATTATCACCCAAAAAATAGCCATGTGCTGCCGGCATTGATCCGTCGCTTTTATGAAGCAAAAGACTCAGGAGCCAAAGTTGTCACGTGTTGGGGAACTGGGTCTCCATTGCGAGAATTCCTTCATGTTGATGACCTTGGTGACGCCTGTGTTTTTGCTTTAGAAAACTGGAGACCTACAGCGAATGAGCCTCATTTTCTCAATGTTGGAACCGGTGAAGATTTGACCATTCGACATCTAGCAGAATCAATTGCCCGTACAGTTGGCTTTAACGGTGATATTCAATGGGATACAAGTAAACCTGACGGAACTCCAAAAAAGCAATTAGATGTAAGTCGTTTGGCATCACTAGGCTGGAAATACAGTATCCCACTGAACGAAGGCTTGATAGAGACGGTAAAATTGTTCCGTGATGAATTAAAGGAACACAAGCTTCGCTCCTGATCAAGCATCAGATTGATCTACTTTTATTATTGTTAATCTATTGTGCGATTAAAATATATCTATGATGATTTTTTGGTTTAAAATCGCAAAGACTTTGCCACAAATAGGGTAAAAACTATTTATCGGAAAAATTTATTTAAAACTTTTTCTTTACGCCAATAAGATAACTAATCAATGTTTCTGCGGAAACACACAACTAAAAAAAGCTTGAAAGCTGAGTTCAAATATCTAAAATTAGCATAATTATTTTTGTTTTCTAATTAAGATTATGATGATTGATGTTGAAAGTCTTTTTGTTTCCTTTGCCAGGTTATTGCTAAAACTGCACTTAGATGAAGCAGATAGGAGATAGTTGTATCTCTAAATCTTATTAATCTTAATTTCCCATTTTCAATGCAGAACATTTTACTCACTGATCTAAATAGCTCAAATATCGGATGTGAAATCATTATAAGAGGAACTATTAAATTTTTAAGAGAAAATTACAATCCAAAAACTAATATTATACTTCCAACAAAGACTAAAAAGCATGATGAAATGCTGTTCTCTGATATTTCAAATATACAATTTGAACAGACAAGCTTACTTAAAACTTTTAGGAGATTTTTGCTAAGAAAAATAGATAAATTTATTTCTCATTATACACCAAGAATTTCTTCAGATAAATTTTTGTTGTCCACTTTAGTGGTATCAATAGGTGGAGATATATACGACTTAAGGAAAATTATTCCTGTCGATCAAATCGGCTATGAGCTATATGCAACTAGACATAATATACCAATAATAATGTATGGCGCCAATATGGAAGGCATAGAGAACTTAACCGACAAAAATAGGGCATTAATTATGCTTCATTTAAAGAGATTTCAAAAAATATTTGTAAGAGATCCTGAAACTGTCGTGTATTTAGATAAAATTGGTATCAAAGAAAATATTTTCTTTTATCCTGATCCCATTTTTCAATTGAGGCCTTATATAAATTTTAGACTGCCACCACAAATAAAAAATATTGGAATAAACTTTTCCCCTTTTATGCTTAAATTAGAAAGTGAAAAAAAAGAAATACTTTTAAAAAACTTTGCGTCAAACATTGAGAAACTTATTCAATCTGGCTTTAATATAACTTTATTTCCTCATGTATGCCATGAAAACCGAAATCCTAATTTGGACGATAGAGAGTCTATTAAAACTCTAATTAACTATATTAAACCAGAGTTTAAATATAAGGTCAAAGTCATTGACGATAAACTAAATCTTGGTTCTGTAACATCTGAAATCAAAAATTTTGACTTAGTCATTGGTGCACGTATGCATGCATGTCTAAATAGTTTTACATCTGGTGTTTCTACTATATTTATTGCTTATGGAAAAAAAGCGCACTCAATGGTAAAATGGATAAAAAATGAATCTATTTTTTATAATGTAAATGATTATGTTGAGTGTATCGATTTTCTTCAAATTGATGATAAAGCTTTACTGCTTATGGTTAATGAGTTAAATGGTAAAATTAAAACGTTAAAATCGAGAGACATATCATTGGATATGTCTGATTATCTGAACAATCTCTATCTCAAATCTTGTCAATAAAGCGATATTTCTCTTCCAAAAACTATAAAGATCTTGCCTGGTCTTTGGTTTCAATATTTATAAATAGAGGATTGGCATTCCTTTCTATTTATGTTTGTGGACTTTTCCTCACAATAAGAGATTTTGAAATTATCGGAATTGTTAACGTAGCCCAGCTCTTTAGCTCCGGTTTTACAAATAATGGAATTAAAAAAATAATAGTCGCTGGAAAAAATGAAAATGGGGATAGATATTTAAAGAAATTATTTTACGATGATATATTGCTCTCATCTGTAGGTTCGTGCTTGATACTTATTTATGGGTTTAATGCTCTCAGATCATTTGAAAATGCGTGGGTAGTAATCATAATCACAGCTTTTTCACTTCCCCTAATAAATGCCTCTTTCTTTTTAGAATCAACTTACCTTATCTCAAGTAAATTTAAGTCAATAGCTCTTAAATCTTCACTTACAAGTTTAATTTATCATTGCTTTATTTCATTATTTGCAGTCTTGGGTCTGGGCTATCTCTCAATAGCTTGTGCGACAATTTTAGAATTTATTACTAGAATACTTTTGTATTCAAAAACTTTTAGCACTTTATTGCTCGAGAAATTTAATTCAAACCCATTTAAGGCTTTTTTTGCGTATAAAAATTCAATTCTATACGGATTTTTGTTGGCCTTTTCAAGTCGAGGCGAGCTTCTTCTGATTAGTAATTTCACTTCTGAAAGCTTTTTTGGGAATTATGTTTTCTCTATAACCTTGCTTGGAGGTTTGGCGGTAGCAGTAACGCAATTAATTGACAAAAATATTTTATCAATTGTTTCTAAAAAAGTTAAGTCCAACGGTTGGAATCTTGTCGTCTTAGATTCCTATTCTCAAAAGGGTCTATATATATCCAAATTATTTTGTGTATTGATATTTTTGTTCTTGCCAGTCATATCCTATTTAGTATGGGGTGAAAAATGGCTTTCTTCCAACTTAATATTGATAGCTATATCTTTAGTCTTGCCATATCGTATTATAAGCCAACTGTATTCTACTGCATTAATAGCTCAAGGCAGATGGAGAGATTTGGTAAATCTTTTGATTATCCAGGTATGTACTATACCTATATTTTTCTACATTGGGGTAGTTTTGAAAAAAGAGCTTTTACTCCTTCTGTGTTTATGTTCCCAGAGGTTGTTAGCTTCGCAATTAGGTTACGACAAGGCCGCTAGACCTTTTAGCAATTATTCAAGATTGAGTTTAATAAATAATAATTTCATCAAAGCTCATGGTTTATATTTTATAACAGGAACCTCTGCGCTAATTCTTTATTCATATTTCTTCAATAAAATGGTCGTAGAGGGAACAAATATTGACCTCTTTGTCTACATTCTATTTGCATCTTTGATCTCTTTGTTTTACTTGTTTGCATCAGGTAAAAATATTAAGTCCCTTGGGAATATAATCTAACATTCTTGAGTTTCTGGAATTTATGTTTTATTCGCAGGTGGTAAAAAATTTTTAATAACCACCCATGCGTTACTGCAAAAACTAGCTTGAAGGCCATCAAGAGTGTGAATATTGTATTTTCCCATGTTTATCGGTTGTCATCTGTTTTGATATAAGTTTTATTTGTTTAAAAAGTACGAGCCATTTTGAAATTTAATTCCTTCAAGGCCTATTTGCAGCTATATTAAAAATAACCTAGTTTGGTTGTTTATTGTCGTTGGCACCTTGAAAGTTGTTTCTTGCAAGCCTTCATCTGCCTGATAAAGCCGTCTACAGAGACTAAAAGTTTGTGCAAGTGCATGATAATCTGATTTAGCAATGCGAGCAGATTAAGAGGTTTTTTAAGTATTATGTAACTAGGGTTTGGGAAGAAGTATGCTGGCGATATCGGAGTAAGTTGTAAATGAACTTTATATTTTCAATATAAGTCCATTCTTGCCAGCCCAATCGTTCTAGTAGTCTTCTCCTATTGACTTCATGAATACGAAAATGTTTTCCAATAAGTTTTTAATTTCATGTTTTGGTCCTTATTGGATCCGGTTGTGTCTTGAGCGTCTTTGCTAAGCCACCTTAATGCTTTGCCATTTTCATGAATCAGGCTTTTTAATCCGCTGAAGTTCAGTATATCTTCAAGGCATTCACTTAAATGCCGGAATCAGCATAGATAACGTCATTCTCGTTTTCAGGCTCCAGCAGTTGTGGGAGTATCTTGCTGCCGTGAGTTTTGTCATTTGTCACAAATGTCGCAATTAAAGCAATGGTTAATGTAGATCAGATATTATTTTCGAAGCTGCGATAGTCATCGCCGTACTTTTTAAACCACAGAACTTCTAAAATCGCTTGCTAAAAGCGATCTGATTTTGATGCAACACGTTAGGAATTCAAGTTCTCAACCCGCATTCTCCTTGCAAGCACTCTTCCTACAGAAATCTTAAGATGCAATATTTTTCCGAAAGCACCTAAGCAAAAGCCCTCTTTTCGTATGCTTATTTTTGATCCATTTGTGTATTCCCTATCTTAGAAGTCTATGCTCCATCCTCGTCTTTTGGTTATAAATCCAACATCAAATTCGTTAACCAACATCAAATTGTCTAAAAACGCTCTTCCTGTGTTATCTTAAAGAGAATAATACTAATCCCGCCTTTTCTGCACACTTCACTTTTATTAAGATGACAACATTCAAAAGCAGTCTTAGAATTTTATACGGCTTTTACTATGATTTTAATAGATTTTTTAGATATGGAGGATGGAAAAAATCAACTAACTTAAAGTACAGGGAATATTTGGCCGTAAGGATTTATCATAAACTAGAAAAGTGTATGAGTTTTAGCGATAGACGAGTAGATGCCGGTCAAAACGCTGCTCATGAGTTGATTAAATTTTATGAAAGCAAGCCAAAGAATCAAGAACTTGGTTTCCATGAATCAATAGGTTTAACTGTATTAACTAATTATAGGGACCAGTCAGATATACCTTTAGCTCTTTCCCATAAAATACAGCTGTTGTTAGACGCATTTACTTATGATTCTCACGAACCAACAGACTACAAAGGTTATATAGAATCGGCCAAAAAATCAAATTTTTCTTTTTCCACTAGTTTTGAGAGCGCTGAGTCTTTTTTTAATACCCGTCATAGTCTAAGAAGTTTTACCAATCAAAAAGTTGATATTAATGATTTATCAAGAGCAATTAATTTGGCAAGAACAACTCCATCTGTTTGCAATCGACAATCTTGGAAATGCTATTATATAATAAATGACCGCCAGTTAATTGATTATGCTTTAGAATTTCAATCTGGCAATAGAGGTTTTGGCCATCGGATTCCCTGTCTATTGATCATTACTTCAGATCTCTTAGCATTTCATGATAGTTCTGAACGCTATCAAAACTGGATAGATGGTGGTATGTTTTCGATGAATCTTTTGTTGGCAATTCATAGTGTAAATTTAGGTGCATGCCCTTTAAACTGGAGCAGAGGCCCTGGAAGAGATTCTGCGTTTAGGAACAAGTTCAAAATTCCTATTAATGAAAATATTATTATGATGATAGGTGTTGGCCATTACCCTGAAAAATATAGAGTTTGTGAGTCAGCCAGAAAGCCTTTAAGTGAAACGATGATTGAACTCAAGAAAAAATGAAAATTTTATATGTTTTAGCCGAGACTACTCTTTATTCAAATATTTATAGTGGTGTAGTACAACAAGCAATACGGTGGAAGGAAGGACTAGAAGAAATTGGCCATTATGTTGACTTTGCCATTCCTCATGAGGAAATAGTCTGGGAGAATTATGATATTGTTCACTTCTTCCAATATACTAATGCTACATACTCTCAGATCTCAAGCATAAAGAAAAGAGGTTTGAAAATTGTCGTATCACCAATTATCGATAGTGTATATGGTTCACTTCAGTATTTGTCTGCACGTTTACCATCTTATGGTCTATCTTTAACGAATCATCAAGTTCTTCGCAAGACATTAATTGCAAGTGATCTTACATTGGCTAGATCAACATATGAAAAAAATTCAATAGCTCGCCTTTCCAGCAATATCAATTGTAAAATTGCCACAATACCCTGCGATTATTCCGATAAGCCATCTAATGCTATAAATCTCCCTAATTCTAAATCTGAGCATATATTTCATTTAAGTCATATATCACAAAAGCGAAAAAATGTGAGACGGCTTGTTAAAGCAGCGATTTCATTAAAATATCCACTTCGACTTGCAGGTTCAATTTCAGATGATGATTTTCAAGATTGGTTATTACGTATTGAGAAAACGCATTCTAATATCAAGTATCTTGGCAGATTATCGAAGCAGGAAGTTATTGATGAGATGAAGACTGCAAAAATCTTTGCTTTACCAAGTATTTTTGAAGGAGTTGGCCTTGTAGCTTTAGATGCGGCTTATTGGGGATGTCATATCTTGACTACATCGAAGGGGGGACCAATTGATTATTTAGAAAATCATGCAACGTATATTAATCCTAATTCCCAACGCGATTTGGAAGGTGCCCTGCAAGATTTAATCGACGCTTGCGATCATCCAACTTCTCAGCAATATATTTATGAGAATCATTTAAAAGCACCGTCTTCCTTGAATTTAGTTGATGAATACAGAGAAATATGTGATGCTTTCTGATACTCACTCTTCAACACCCGATTGCTTTGTTCTGCATTCGGGATTACATTTAATTGTTCTATATTTGATTCCCTTTGCTTTCCTTGACTGTCGCACCGACCTCTTATTGAATTATTATGCGTGACACATGCGATACAGCTTTAATAGTATTACAGCCCCGACTGTATTCATATAGATCTCAAGTTTTTGAGGCTTTAATTGATCGGTATTCTATTTTTGGCATATTTGATCTTCGATGTTCAGCTCCAAAATTTACCTATAAAAATATACCTGATGGAAGTTTTATAAAGTGGATAATAGCATTCATTGCTTTCTTGTGTCAAGCAAAATCTAATTATAGACGTGTCATTCTTTTTTCGCCTGCGTATACTTCTCATGCGGGAATTGTTCTGTCTACGCTTATATCTAAATTATTTCACTTAAAGGTTGTTGTGCATGGCCAAGCTAATTTCAAGAAATCACCCACGTCTGTAGCTGGAAAAGTAATTGCTTTTTATTGGTTAGCTATTTCTGATAAATATATATCCTATTCAGAAATCGGCTTAGACTATCCTTATAATAGTAGCCCCAAGGTTCTTGTAGTTCCAAATAGGTTTGAATCTCTTGAATCTTTAGATATATTCTCAACCCCAAAGATAACACTCTCGAAACCGTCTAACTCATTCAGATTAAAACTCCTTTTCATTGGGCGTTATAGAAATAATTGCGGTTTAGACTTTTTAGTGGAAACTCTTTCACTGTTAGATCATAGTCATTCCTTTGAGCTACATCTCATTTCAGATTTCTCTCAAGTAGAACACGATTTTATTATTTCTTATGGAGCAATTTATGGCAAAGAAATTTTAGATGTTGCTCGAGAGTGTCATATAGGTATTTATCCTGGAGATGCTGGACTGAGCATCTTGCATTATATGGCGCTTGGTCTTTGTCCCATTACTCATTCATCTATACGCGAGCATAGCGGGCCTGAGCCTAATTATATAAAACATGGATACAATGGTTTCATGTACAAGAAAAACTCCAAAGCTGATCTCTTATGCGTATTAAAATACTTATACGCCAACACTGATGTTTTGACCAGTACACGTATGAATGCATTTGCTTTTGCAAAAAACATACATAAGACTACTTATTCTCAAGAATTTGATTCAGTATTTTCTTCCCTTTAACTTATGAAAATTCTACGTGTAGTTCGTACCATGGACGCAACTGCTGGTGGAGTTGCCCAAGGCATTCGTTCTATTCACCAACACATGCGTGATCTCGGATGCATTACCAAGGTTATATGTTTTGACACACCTGATTGTGATTGGTCTGATGATTTAAATGGCGATATTATATGTTTGGGCCCTGTTTCATCTAAGTTTGGCTATAAGAAAGGACTTGTACGATCTATTAAAAATTATGCGTTAAACTTTGTTGTCGTTATTATTGAGGGACTATGGACATACCATGGATTCGCTACCTGGAGAGCACTATAAGGTACCAATATTCCTTATTGTGTCTACACTCATGGTATGTTAGACCCATGGTTCAAAAAAACATATCCTTTTAAGCATTTCAAAAAGACAATTTTTTGGCATTTATTTGAATATAGAGTCCTACGAGATGCCGAACTCGTTTTTTTTACGACTGAGCAAGAAAAATATCTAGCTGCACAATCTTTCTCTAGATATTGAGTTTTTTATTGTTTTAAAGGCTTTATCCTTGCAAATTGGATGAAAAATCTAGTATCACCACCTATTTGCTTGATCTATCTACTAATTGTTGTTTAAATTTTGCATTTTTTCGCATAACATGGTTACTCTTTCCGGTTTGCGTTTTTATCTTTTTGGTATTTTATTATCAATATCCCTTATTGCTTATTCTAGTCCAACCATTGCCTCCGCTTTTGATGATAGTACCATTCAATTATTTCGTCCGTTTGTTGGACTTTCAAGAAACTTAGGCATTCTTCTATTAGTTGTTTCACTGCTTTCCGGTCCTTTCTTAGCGCTTCAAAAAAATATTTCGTTTCTGAATAATTCACGCCTTCTTTTTTTAGTTTGTTCATTATTAGCTTTTAGGACCTTGATTGGACCTCTTTTACGAGATTCATGGTCATCAGCCGACTTTGTGGATGTTACTGTCTGGCTCTCAATTTATTTTTTCCTTTCATTTCTCCGTTTTTGCTTTAAGCAAGATTTTCTTCAATCAATCATTTTTATCAAGAAGGCGATACTACAATTTATTTCTCTGTTCTTGTATACAACCTTTTTTCTCTATATTCTGGCTCCTCAAGTTTTAGTCGTAGAGGGTAGACGTTTTTTTGGTATTTTTGCTCATCCTAATTTTGCTGGGGTTACCTATGCGCTCTTTTCTGTAATTATCTTGCAAGAATTGTTGTATAAGCTTAGGTTTAGTTCTTTTAAAATTGTTTCATTTAGATCTTTCCTCTACTTAATACCAGCTTCCTTTTCTTTGTACTTTATTTTTTTGACCGGTTCAAGAACTTCTTTTGTCTCCCTTGTTATTGCATTATTCTTTTTAAATTTTAAGCCAAAACGTTTACTTTTTCTTGTTTTCTTGATACTTGTCTTTTATTTCTTGTTTTTTGGAAGTGCTCTTTTTCAGAACAGCTCAGAACCGAATGATCTATACAGAACTTTTTCATTGTATGATACACGTTCATATGCTTGGTTACATCTATTCCAGGTTGGGGTTGACAATTTCTTTCTTGGCGTTGACAATCCAGGATTTAGCGAAAATTCTCTTCTTTATTTATTTGCACATGGCGGCATTCTTGGTTTCTTTGCGTTATTCATTCCAGTTACTTTAATTTTATTTCTTAGTTTTAGTCCAATGAATTACCAATATGTTCAACGTTTGTTTTTTGGATTTTCACCTTTGTGCGTCATTTTTGTCTCATCTTTTTTTGAAGGTAGTTTAGCCAAGGATTTATTGTCTTATCCAATACTTATTTTTATGATTTATATTTCTCTTTTTGATTATGGTCGTACTCCTTCTGTTTCTCGTTTGTTTGCTTTGACCAAGTCCACTGCTTAGGAGTTTGCTGAAAAACCCCGCTGTCTCTGCGAAAATGGGTCATCTGCCCAGCTGAGATGCGAGGTCAGCGGGAGCGCAGCGGCTCCCTGTTCCCCTACGTGTCGATTGAGGAGCGGATCCCAGCCAGCCATCCGCTGCGGCAGATCAGGAAGATTGCCGATCAGGCCCTTGATCGGCTCAATCCCAAGTTCTGTGAGCTCTACGCCGTAGAAGGCCGGCCATCGGTGCCACCCGAGCAGCTTCTGCTGGCCTCGTTGCTGCAGGCGTTCTACGGGATCCAATCGGAGGGCTGCTATTGGAGCAGCTCAACTACAACCTGCTGTTTCGCTGGTTTGTGGGGCTGAGCCCGGATGATCCGATCTGGCATCCCACCACATTCACCAAGAACCGAGAAAGGCTTCTCAATGACGAGGTGATGGGTCGGTTTCTGGAGAAGCTGATGGGGGCACCGGAGGTGAAACCGCTGCTCAGCGATGAGCACTTCTCGGTGGACGGCACGCTGCTGCAGGCTTGGGCGTCCCATGCCTCGCTGGAGCGGATCGACGGAGAGGACGATCCACCGCCGCCGCCATCAGGCCCCGGCGAGGGTTTTGGCGCTCCAAAGCCCGGCAGGAAGAGGGCCAAGGGTGATTTCCGAGGCATCAAGCTCAGCAACCAGACCCATCGCTCCAGCACGGATCCCGACGCCTACTGGCCCGGAAATCGAATGCCCACCCGGCAATGCCCAGCTACCGGGGCCATGTGCTGATGGACAACCGCCATGCCCTGATCGTTGATTGCAAGGTGACGCAGGCGGTGGATCTCCGGCACCAGCGACTCCACCTGCGCCACATCGCCAGGCTGCTGCAGGCCCCATTCTCCACAGCCGCCCGTGCTCTCAGCCGACTGGGTCTGGGTCGACTGCGGAACCTGGATCCCTAGCGCTTGCGCTTCTGCGAAGCAGTAACCACGCGTGCAGCGTTACGAGTGGGAGCGTCCGGGCGACCTGATCCACATCGACATCAAGTCCCTGGCCCGCTTCCGCCGGGTGGGCCACCGGATCACCGGTGATCGCCAAAAGGGCCGCTCCTACGGCGTCGGCTACGACAAGGTTCACGTGGCTGTGGATGACGCCACACGCCTCGCCTACGTCGAGGTGTTGGCGGATGAGCAGAAGCCAACGGTGATCGGCTTTCTCAGCCGAGCCGTCGCCTGGTTCAACGGTCAGGGCGTCGAGTGCCGGCGGGTGATGAGTGACAACGGGCTTGCGTACGTCTCCAAAGCGTTCGCCAAGGCCTGCTGCACCCTGGGGTTGCGGCACATCCGCACCAGGCCCTCTACACGCCCAGAACCAACGGGAAGGCCGAGAGGTTTATTCAGACACTCTGCAAGGAATGGGCCTATGCCATGACCTTCCCGAACTCTGAGGAGCGCAACCGCTGGCTACCCCGTTATCTGTCGATCTATAACTGGCTCAGGAAGCACTCAGCCCTCGGCTGGCGCTCACCCCAGCAGCGACTCGTTGAGCTGCTCTGCTGACCAACCTGGTGAGACACAACAGCTAAGCCTTTAGCGTTCAGACCGTCTCTGTCACGAAAGGACCTCCAGTTTCAAGAGCTTGGCGGCCTGATTGAGTCGCCGGTCGAAGCAGGCGAAGGTGAGCGGAAGCGCAAACTGCTCATGCAACTGATGGACCGCTGCAAGCTGCACGCTGTCGTAGCCACGCAGGGCGAAGGCATCAGCAAATCGCCCAGCTGTTTCCACCAATGGCTGGCTGACTTCAACGATGGTGAAGGTCTCCCAGGATTGGACCAGGTGCTGGCGAGCCTGTTCGAGATCTTCGTCGCTGACCGGGTCTTCCCGCTGGATGCGAGCCAGAGCTGACATTGCTTCGGCCCAGGTGATCCTGCAAACCCCGATGGCATCAACAGTGGTGCTGATCTGCCGCAGCTGCTCTGATTGGGCTTCGTCAACCAGCAACTTCATCAAGGCACTGGTGTCACAAAAAAGGATCACCAGCTCAACCCCGATCCTCAATCACGATGTCGCTCAGCAACTTCCCTTGCCCCCGCAACTTCACGGGAGGGGGCAAGTTGGGCTTCTGACCGTTCCAACTGATCACACCGGCATCAATCGCCTTTTGCATCGGGCTGCTGATCCCTGAGTCCGCTGGCTTCACAGCGGTGATGCGGGCGATCGGTTTGCGGTGTGAGGTGACTTCCACCTCCTCACCGGCCTGCACCCGGCCGAGCCATTCGGAGAGGTGGGTCTTGAGATCCCGCACCGACACCTGTCTTGTGACTACATCTGCCATGGCCGTCTCTGACAATGTGACCACATTAGGTCGCGCAGACGCCAGGATTGTTCTGGTGCTGATCAATCTCACCAGAGGGTCCGGCAAGGGACGCTGAAGAGTTGTGGGTCGGCGGTGAAACCCGCCGCTTCAGGCTGGGCGAGATCTCAGTCCTGTCAACGATTCAGCTTCATGCATTGCATGCATGGACATTGGGTATTCGGCAGAAGGCTCTTTCCCTCCCGTAATGGGAGGAGTCGCAAAGTCGTGTGCGCGTCATCGCCAAGAGAACCTTGGTGCAGTTCTGGGAGTCGGGTCATGGTGATGCTGAACAACCCCTCAAGGCCTGGCACGCCCTCGCCAAGGCCGCCACTTGGAGACATCCACAGGAGATTAAGGCCAAGTTTTCCATTGCCAGTTTTCTTGCCAACAACAGGGTTGTCTTCAACATCAGCGGCAACAAATACCGCTTGATCGTCAAAGTGGACGACGACTTCCAAGTGATCTTTATCCGATTCATCGGCAGTCATGCCGAGTACGACAAGGTCGACGCTTCAATCATCTGAGACATCCCATGCAACCGATCAGACCCATTCGCAACGAAGCTGATTACGAGCTTGCGCTTCAGGAGATTGATCGCTGCCTGGATGCAGCGTCAGGCAGCCCTGAACGGGACCAGCTTGAAGTTCTGACTGTTTTGGTTGATGACTATGAGGCCAAGCATCACTCCATCGGCCCACCTGAGCCCATCGCCGCGATTGAGTTTGTCCTTGAGCAGCGAGGGCTGTCGCGGAAAGATCTGGAAGGAGTCATTGGGAGCAGCGGGCGCATCTCAGAGGTGATGAACAACCGACGCTCGCTGTCGTTGACGATGATCCGAAAGCTGGTGGAGACGTTTGATCTTCCCGCTGATGTGTTGATTCGTCGCACTGAGAGGTCAGCGGCCCAGGACCTCACGACCAGCGTGTCTGCGTAGGTGACGGATCGATCTCCAGCTGATCTCTGCACTGGAGACCTGTTTGAAAGCGACGAGTAACGCTGCTGGGTCGGATCTTGGGATTGGTCGACATTGCGTCTCCAAGGTGTTGCCGCATAGCGTTGTGGCAACGATGCCTTCCGGCAGCGCCATGGGCTCGATCACACGGGTCCTTCCATTGAGGGAGGACAACGTCAATCGGCCAGGGCAATCTGAGGGGAATAGTCCGCTCGCTCGATGGCTCCTGCGCTGCTCTTCATCACCGGCGTTCTGGCCGGGTTGATTGCTGGCTTCATCTTCAGATGTCGCCGATATTCAAGAGTTTCAAATTGATCAGTTGTGCCCGTTTCCGTGGCTCCAAGGCCGTGGGATTGATCTGGATGAATGCGTTAGCTCATCTGGCGCTGAAGCTGTGTGGCGGAGACCTGCAACCCGTTCAAGATCGGCTCGGCGACCGTGTGTGGGAACGCAGCAGGTAGCTGGTTCTGCACCTCGGTGATCACCGTTGGTGTCTGGGCGATCAGGTCGTTGAGGATCGGTTGGGCGTCGCCCAGCCCAAGACGTTTTGCGGTGATCAGCATCTGGCGGCTGGTGATCTGAAGAGGCTCGTCGTACCTGCTTTTTGTTCCCAATCAAGCCATGGCCATCCTGAGCTTTTGTTGTGGCCACTGGCCCCTGCGGCGTCCGATCACGGGCCAGGCCGAGAGCACGTCATACAGAGGAGTCAGCTGGAAGCGACCGCCCGGCTTCAGGAAGAGGCTGAAGTTCTTGGCGTGGCCATCAATGGCCCGCAACATCCAGAACAAGACCTGGGCCTTGAAAAATGTGGTTAGGTCTCCGCGTTCTGAAGATTGCGCCAGCAATGCAGCAATGGATTGCATGCTTGGTCCGCCTCTGTTCTCGTATTTGTTAATGGCTGGAGTGGACGTTGCCTGGCAGACATCCTCTGTGGGCAGGCGCAGCCAATGGGTGCCGCTGGAGTGCAGGCGGCGATCAAAGCGCTGCACGATCAGGCAGTGCTCACCGTGGAGCCGGGCCATCTCCGTGGCGGCAACTGGTACCCCATAGGCCTTCAGCAACCTGCTGCAGAGCCACTCATTTTCCACGGATGAGCTGAAATCAATCTGACCTTCTCCGATCACACCCATCGGCAACTTGAAGATATGGGTTGTTGGCGTGCTGCCCAGCGGCAGACACCATTGGTTGTTGTGCCAGAGGAAGGCGGTTTTTTCCTGGGCACCGGCCACAGAGAGCCGGAGTTCATCGGGCTCTGGGCTCACAGATCCTGGAGCCGATGCTGCTGTGACGGCGCGCAGGCGCAGGCCGATCTCCCTGTCGCTCAGTGGCCGGGCCTCAATGCGATGGATGCCGCTGGGTTCCTGGCCTGGCGGGAGCAGCTGCACGGCGCCGGCACAATCGCGTCCAACCGCTGCCAGTAGATCGAAGGCACTGGTGCTGGCGGCTTGAAAACGGGTCTGGGCTCTGCAGCGGATGGCGTCGCTGTCAGGAAGGAGGTTGTCAAACCAGCTCTCCACGGCCTTGCCGCTGAGCGTTGTGGCCTCGATGCCTGCCGGCAGCGACAACGTCAACGGGCGGAATTGGCTGGAGTTCAGCCAGGACTGGTCGTAGATGAACTTCTGTGGCCTACGGGCTGGCAGCACCCAGGTTCCGATCCGTTCGCTATTTATCCATACGGCCAGGGAGCGCGCCTGCGTTGGTCTGCCCATCACCACTCGGTGAGTTCGTCGCCTGTTTCCCGGGGCCGAATCACCAGTTCAATGACGAGCGCGGCCAGGATCAGCAGGAGACGATCCACGGTGAAGCGACCCGGTTGCAGTTCGAGCTAGAAGACCCTTGCCTGGCTGGTTCCACTGGCCTTCACACCCAGCTCCTGCTGGCTCAGATTCCGCTGCCGTCGTGCTCCCCTGAGGAGCGATCCCAACTGTGCAGGGACGCGGATCACCCGCTCGCCTGCGGCCATGGCTTACTCGATTTTCAGATAAATGCAAGTTATCAGGATTTCTGCTAAACGCTGTTTATTAAGAATTCGAGTATCGGTGGCAGTCGTCGCCTCGTGTTTTGAAACGGATGCCGGTCAGGCTGCTGAGCTCCGACGACATCACCACCCAGGCTGGTGTTGTTCTCAACAGCAGAAGTAGGGAGCAGGGTCATGGGTGGCTGGTGGCTTGACACCGGTGATGTGCTCAAACCCCAGCACGCTTCCTCAATCTTGACTTCGTTCATACCGTGATCGCCACCTCTCCCGGGTTGAGCTGATCAGCCCAGGCTCTTGGTGATTGCCCTTGGACTTGTTGGTTCAACCACCTGGTGAAGGATCTGGCTCACCTCTTGCTCCATCGAGTGGCCATGCTGTCAACGCCGGAGATGGTCGTGGGCGGGCTCTGCCTGAGGGTCTGTTGAAGTTTGATGGCATCTCCCATGAGGAAATTCGTAAGACCTCTGCTCTGCTGGTGAAAGCCAGGAGCTGAAACATTGAGCCTTGAACAGTGGCAAGCCCCGCCACAGGGGCGGGGCCTGTCTGGTTGCAACCGTGATGGTTTTTCGCTTCCCCTCCAGTAGTGAAATGCCAATAACTTAAGAGCTCAATCATCCGATATTTAATCCATAGATGGTTTCAAATTCATCCTGGAAAGGAGACGTTTTCAAGAGCTCGCTGATTCCCAGTTCCTCCTGCCAATCGGTGATCGACTTTTCCCAGCCCTCTTCCCAGCGAGGCGAGAACAGTTCAGGAACCTTTTGGCCCACCGCAATGCCAAAACCGATTGCATCCCAGATCAGCCTGCGCTCACCTGGTTCGTAGGCACCTCGCAGCATCCATGATGTAAGAGTTCCTATATCTGAGGGGACTGATCCGGTGCTTGCATAAAACGCTGTCGCAGCAGCTTCACCGGCCACTGTGATCGGAAGTCCAAGAATCGTATGGTGAATATCATGCAACCGGAAAGCTCTGGTTAACGCAAACTCTTCATCAGTTTGAGATTCCGGTATTTGCGACTGATCAACTAAAAAAGAAATCCCAAGCTTTTCAAGGCGGCGATGCATGCACCATCCAAGGCTCCCTTTGGGCATCGCAGCCATTTGCTCCAAATCTGGCCATCGTGGTGAAGGCCTGTTGGCCAGCAGCTCCTGAACGCTTGGGGTGGCTAAAATTCTTTCAATAACATCTTTCTGCAGCTTGCTACTGCCTGGAATCCCCAAATATCGGCCGGATCGAAAGATTCTTTCAGGCTGCTTCGCTGTCTGCAGAATTGAAATTCCTAGCTTTGTGACACCCTCAGAAAATGATGAGCGTACGAAATTCTTTTGCGCGGAAGTCATCCGTTGATGCAGCTCTGCAATCAATGTCGCTGGAAACCCAGACTATTTCCTCTCCCGAAAGGGTGATTTCTTTCTGAGACTTTGCTGAGTCAACGGGCCTGCTTCGGTCAGCCAGACGAGTTTGGTTTGATGCTCAGGCAACCGAGGGAGATGCCTAAAGGCCTGTGGCGTTCTTCGGAGATTCTCATTGAGGTCTCCCCCGGTTGAGGGATTCAAATTGCAGCCGATCGATGCAACCTGAGGGGAATGGTTTAAGTGCGCGATGGCTCCCACCCTTCTGTTCATCACCGGCGTCCTTGCCGGGTTGATTGCCGGCTTCATCCTCAGCCGGGTGTTCGGCCGCAGCAGAAGCGGTGATGGCTCCGGTGAGATCCGGCTGCTGGAGAAGCGTCTGCTGAAGGCTGATCAGGGCCTGACGCAATTCAGCCAGCAACTGGAGGCGCAAAGCTCGGAACTCCGGACAGCACAGCAGCAGGCGCAACAGGCGGGCGAGCAGGCGGCGGTGAGCCGCACGCAACTGGAGGGCGTGAGCCAGGAGCGGGATGCGCTCAAGGCTGGTCATGACAGTGCACTGGCTGCGATGGATCAGCTGCGGCGTGAGAAAGAAAAGCTCACGGAGTCGATGGCGGAGGTGGCCGAGAAGCTGCGCAGCCAGGAGAGCCAGACCCAGTTCCTCGAGCAGGCCCGCACGGATCTGCTCACCCAGTTCCGCTCACTGAGCGGACAGATGCTGGATGGCTCCCGCGAAGCGCTGCTTAAGAGTACCAAGGAGACGGTGAGTGAGCCGTTCGCCAAAGAGGTGCTGCAGTTGCGCCAGCAGGTGGAGGCGTTGCAGAAGGATTCCAACGCCAGGCTCACGGTGCTGGCGGAAACCACCCGCGATCTGCGCCAGCGCAGTGAAGACGTGCAGGGGGCAGCCCAGCAACTCACCTCCGCGCTGCGTTCCCCGAATGTGAAGGGACAGTGGGGTGAGGTGAACCTGCGCCGGATCCTGGAGTTTGTGGGCTTGATCGCCTATTGCGACTTCGACGAGCAGGTGCATGTGGGCACCGAGGAGGGCGCCTACCGGCCGGACTGTGTGATCACGATTCCCGGCTCACGCCGCTTGATCGTGGATTCCAAGGCACCGATTGAGAGCTATCTCGATGCACTGCAGGCAACTGATCAGGCCCAGCGGGAGGCAGCACTTACTGAGCACCTGAAGAAGGTGCGCAGCCACATCGATCTGCTGAGCAAGAAGGATTACGCCGGCAAGCTCAGTGCCCTGGGCCAGGTGGTGGATGGGGTGGTGCTGTTCATCCCGGTGGAAGGTGCCCTGTCGATGGCACTGGAGCGGGATCCGCAGCTGCTGGAGTACGCCTTCAGCAAGAACATCATCCTCACCTTCCCCACCAGCCTGCTGGCGATCCTCAAGGGATTGGCGATGACAATCCAGCAGGCGGAGATCGCCAAAAACATCGATGAGATTCAGGCGCAAGCCGTGGAGCTGCACAAGCGCTTCTCGATCTTCATCGACAAGTTCAACGACATTGGTAGTCAACTGAACCGCCTGAACAAGAGCTACAACGCAGCGGTTGGTTCAGCCCAGAGCCGCTTGCTGCCGCAGGGGCGCCGTTTTGCGGAGCTGGCCGGGCAGAACGGTGAGATCGATCTGAGTGATCAGATTGATGAGGTGGTGCGGGAGATTCAATCGAACGAATAGCAACTCTTCAATCGTTCTTCTCTTCAAGACCTGCGTGTTTAGCGCTGAATGTGCAAAATCTTGTTTTCCATGCGAGTTCGTCGCGATGACATTGAAGGGTTGTGATGCATCTTCTGATGACGTGTTTTCGGTGACCAATAATGTTGATTTTTCCCGTTGCCCAAGATTCTGCCGGCGCCTTTTCAATTACTGTCGTCCACAAGTGAAAGCCCCGCACATGGTCGGGGCTAATGGTCTCTTTGGCTCAACGTGATTTCACGATCACCCAGTTGTTGCTCGGGCCTGTGATCTCGCGCACGGCTGGATGTCATTCGCTGTAGAGGCTGCTGTAAAGCTCCTGCTCAATGGTCATTCCGGCGTGCTCCACATAGGTGTGACCGTCGCTGAGCTGAAAGGGGGCATGGCTGGAAGGTGCGGCCGTGGTGGCTTTCGCTTCTGCGGGTTCGTCCTGCAGGGTCATCACCACAAACAGGGCGAACAGCATCTGCAGGGTGAAGAGGGGATCAAAGGACAAGGACATCGTGATCAAGTTGATCGGACTGTCTTCAGCTTCGGTGGTTTCACTGGTTTTAAACCATCACAATCAGGTGATTGTCGGCTGAGATGTCGCTGAGTTGTGATGCCTGTTCTTGTTGCATCTGAGGACCTGAATCGCGCTCAAAGGCTGTTGATTCACTGATGGTTGATCGAGGCATTGGATGCGGCTTGGTCGTACGCCTTCAGACGCTCGAGCGCCTGGGCGTGGTTTGTGATCGTTGCCGCTCTGAGCTCTTGGTGAACTTCCCCTGAAGAGCGCGAGATAGTTCGCTCTTCTGTTGCATGCTTTTAGAACAGACGCCCGTGGCCGATGACCACAGCCTTCCCGTCGACTGGGGATTTCCCCGCTCAGCCCGACACCCTTGAACGCGAAGAGCTCGATGCGGCGTACCTGGAGCTGCGTAAGAGCTACCGCGGGTTGATGGTGAGCCGGGGTGTTTACCGCGGCAAGGCGGAGCGGAACCGTGAAGCGATGCAGCAGCTGGAGGCCAAGCTGCGGGAGATTGCGAGCCGGGAAGCCTCCGTTCGCCGGGAGGCCTACGAGATGCTGGAGATCGTCACCAATGTGGTGGGCGAGCTGGAAGATGCCGGTGACGATCTGGTGAACGAGTTCGGGGCGTATCAAAGAGGCCGACGCTCGATGCAGGGGGCTGGATTTATCGGCCGGTTGATCAAGGCCGTGATTCGCTTCATCAACCGTTGGACCTCCACCAAGCAGCAGCTGCAGGTGCTGGTGGAGAAACAACAGAGCGTGCAGACGCAACTCGAGGAGAACCCCGATGGGCGAACTCGCTGATGCCCTGCGGGCCAAACTCAAAGCGGTTGCTGCCTCGGATGCCCGGACCCTGCGTGAGATTGACCGGGAGCTGAAGGCGGCAACGGCTCAGGTTTCATCGCCTGCTCCGGCCTTGTCGGGCCAGTTCGATCAGAAAGCGTTGCTTGGTTCGGGCAGTTTCAAACAACAAACTGTGGCCACGCTGAAGAAGTTGTGCAAAGAGCACGGGGTCAAGGGGTACTCCAAATGGAAGAAACCCGAGCTTTGCAAGGCCTTGGAGGAGCAAGGCGTTCAACCACCGCCGCCACCCTTGGAGAGTTTCAGCAAAAAGGAGTTGGTGGCGATGCTGAAACAGGTGTTGGGTCTATAGGGATATGGAGCCGATTCTTCCCTCGGAATGGCTGTATTTAGTGTCCGACCTCTGTTGAGGCTCTACAGATAGTGCCGCTAAGCTGAAGCTGAGTTCGGTTGTACTAGCCCTGATCTACCTGGACAACAACGCGACAACGGAGCCGCGCCAGGTGGTCATAGAGGCTCAGGCGGAGGCTGAGACTCGCTTTTGGGCGAATTCAGCCAGCCCCCATGGTCTTGGCCTTGAGGCCAAGAGCGCTCTTCAGGTCGCCAAGCAATCCATTGCTTCCCACTTGAGCTGCCGCGCGAGCGAGCTGGTGCTCACATCTGGGGCGACAGAGTCCAACAACCTTGCATTGGCAGGCGTCTTTGCCGCCGAGCAATTTCGGCGGGATCCACGCAAGCACGTGCTGGTGAGTTCCATTGAGCATCCTTCTGTTCTGGAAGTTGCCGAAGCACTTGAGACGCGTGGGGCACTGGTGGATCAGATCGAGGTGGATGCCTCCGGCTGCGTGAATCTTGCCGATCTGCGTTCCAAGCTCACTCCAGAGACCCTCTTGGTGTCGGTGATGGCTGCCAACAATGAAGTGGGCACGCTGCAGCCGATCGCTGAGATTGCCGAGGCTTGCCATCAAGTTGGTGCTTTCGTCCACACCGACGCCACCCAATGGCTTGGGCGGATGCCGATCGACGTGAGCGAATGGGGAGTGGACCTGCTTTCAGCCAGTGCCCACAAGTTGCATGGGCCGAAAGGGGTGGGGCTGCTCTTTGCCAAATCTGGTTTGCCCCTGGCTGAGCAACAGCATGGTGGTGGCCACCAAGGCGGTAAGCGCTCCGGAACAGTGGATGTGCCCGGAGCTGTGGCATTCGCCCGAGCTCTTCAAGCGTCCTCTGATCAGCCTGATTGGAGTTCGGTGCAGATGCTTCGGGAACGATTGTTTGAAGGTTTGGCTGCCAAGGCGGCGCCCGTGGAGCGGATCAGCCCGCCTGATGGGTGCCTACCCAACACCCTCAACCTTCGCTTTAACGGAGTTGATTCCGAAGCATTAATGGCGTCAGCACCAACGATTTGCTGTTCGCCGGGGTCTGCGTGTTCCCATGCCACGCCCAAGCCTTCCCATGTGTTGATGGCGATGGGTCTTGATCGGGAAGCTGCTGGGGAGTGTTTGCGCTTCAGCTTGTCGCAATCCACAACGGCAGACGACATCGATCAGGCCGTTGAGCTGCTGGCGGAAGCGGTTGGTTACGTGCGTTCCGTACTGAAGGAGGCGGCCTAATGGACACCCTTCAGGAATGTTGCCGGCCCGTCTTTGGGCGCCATGAAACCTTCCACCCCCGTTGGGGCTGGTTCAGCAAGGCTGTCTTCGAAGGAAAGACAAACCCTTATGTGTTCCAGCAGAGCGATGCTCCCCTGCTCCTCGGTGTTGGCAAAAACATGGTGCGCGCCATTCGCTACTGGGGCGAAGCGAGCACGCTTCTGAAAGAGGTCAAGCCGCCGAAAGAGCGTTTGTCTGCGGCATCTCCCCCCCGCCGTGGCGATGCCTTGCTCGATCCAGAAGGTGGTGCCGATCCCTACCTGGAGCTCACCGGCTCACTGTGGCTGCTGCATTGGTGGATGCTCGCCCCCACACCCCATTCGATGGTTCCGTTGGCTTGGTACGCCTTCAACGTGTTCCGGCCCCAGGAATTCAACTCTTCTGATCTTGAACAATCCTTTTTTGAAGAGTGTTTGAAAGGGAGTGGCGATTGGAAGCCCGTTCAGAACACCTTGGTGCGTGACAGCAGCTGTTTCCTGCGCACTTACGTTGCGACAGCCGCCAGCCAAATTGACGACACTCTTGATGCACCTCTCCGGCAGCTCGGCTTATTGACGGCGGTGCCTGGGCAGAAGCGCCGGTATCGCTTTCAAAGCCCGGCCTGGATTGCTCCAGAAATTGTTTTGTATTGCTGTGCTGACTACCTGATCAACATTCAGCACGGGGCATCAACCGTGACTCTGGCTCGGCTGCTGCAAGAGGTGAACAGCCCCGGGAAGGTGTTGAAACTGCGGGAAGAGCAGTTGATTGGATTGCTGTCGGATTCAGCGCTGTCGAGATGGGTCGACTTGAACGACAGCATCGGCACCATTCAGGTTGTTTTGAAGAGCAACCTCGAAGCCATTCGCTGGCAGGTTTTGCAGCACCACTACGGCTGCACGGAAGAGCAGGCGCAAGCGATTGCTGATGGCGGTGAGGTTCCGCTGTATGAGCCAGCCACGTTGGTTGAGCGCGTCCAGGCGTTGAAACAAGCGCGTTCTGATGCCAAACCTGCATCGGTTGAGAGTGCTCAGGGTTCGAGCAAGAGCGATTTGCTTCAACGCATGCAGTTGTCGGCAGCTCTGATTGAAGCTGGGATGAGGAGCTGAGGATGGGCAACCAGCAGCAACTGCAGCTCTTCCGCCGCTCCACCCGTTTGGAGCGTGATGGAACGGGTGAAGGATTGATTGGCTACATCCCAACACCACGGGGTTTGGAGCTGGTGGGTCAGTTGTTGGATGCGTTGGCATCGAACGACTACAAGGCGTTTTCCGTTACAGGCCCATACGGCTCGGGTAAGTCGAGCTTTGCGGTTTTCTTGTCGGCTCTGTTTGAGCCACAAGCATCGAGTGCTCACCAAGCTGCACTGGCACTGCTGGAGGCTGAATCAGGGCCGATGGCGCGCTCGGTTCAAGCGATGCGCGAACGCTTTGGCGTTGGTGAAACAGGGTTCGTCGTTGTGAAGGTCACGGCACAACGGGCTCCCTTGCTTGCCATTCTTCGTGACGCCCTGGCTTCAGCTCTCGATCAGCTTGCTGATCTCGGTGATCTTCAAGAACGGGTGCGCGGGCTGTTGGCCACTGAGCCAATGGAAGAACGCGATTTTGTGAAAGCGCTTCAGGCCATTTGCGATGAGCGGCCTGTTCTGCTGTGTCTGGATGAATTCGGCAAAGCCCTGGAGTGGTTCTCCGAACATCGCTCTCGCGATGGTGATCTGTATGTGCTTCAGCAGCTAATCGAACAAAGCGAGAACCGCAAGCGCAAGCCGCTGGCGTTGATCACGCTGCAACATCTGGCCTTTGACGACTACGCCGCCGACTCGGCTGCTTTGCGCCAACGGGAGTGGGCCAAGATCCAGGGCCGGTTCAGGGATTTTCCTTTCTCTGATTCCAGCCGCACAACGGGCTTCTTGATGGCCCGTTGTTTGCAAAAGCTGGCTGTTGAACAGCCTGCCAACGCATCAGAGGTGTGGGCTAAAGCCAATGGCCTGGAGCTTGTTGATCAACTCAGCCTTCGCTTCGAGGCATTGGCGCCGTTGCATCCACTGACGGCAGTTTTGTTGCCGGAACTTTGCAGCAAATACGGCCAGCATGAACGGTCACTGTTCAAGTTTCTTGGCTCAGCGGATGAGGGCAGCTTGCAGTGGCTGATCAACAACGACGCTCTAGTGGATGGCTGGGTGATGCCTTGGCATCTCTACGACTACTTCCTTGCGTCTGCCGGTAGTACCAGTGCCTTGCCGAGCCTGGCGCAGCGTTGGATTGAGATTCAAACCAGGCTGCGTGATGCGGTTGGGCTGACTGGTTTTGAGCTGGAGATCCTCAAAACGATCGGCCTGTTCAATTTGTGCTCCAGTTCAGGTGCAGTGCGTGCCAACCAGCAGCTCTTGGCTTGGGTGTTGGAGGCAAGAGCGCCTGAGGCCTATGCGCTGGCGTCTGCTTTGGAGCAGCTCAGCAGTACGGGTTTTATGACCTATCGCGACCAGGCCGATGAATATCGGATTTGGCGTGGTTCTGATTTCGATCTCGGAGAGCAGGTTCGTCTGCTGATGGCGAGTTATCGCCAAGAGCCGCTGGATCAACTCTTGGCCAGCACGCTGGCGCTGGATCCTTTGATCGCCACGCGGCACAGCCAACAACGCTGCGTCGTGCGCTTGTTCCAGCAGTGTTTTGCCTCAACTCGTTCGGATTTATCTGAGCTAGAGCCTGGCTTCAACGATCCCGATGGATTGCTGGTGTGGTGGGTGAGTGAGCGAAGCCCTGAGGATTTGAAGCTGCCTGCTTGGGCTTCATCGGTGGTGTTGGTTCGCATGGAGCGCCCAGCTGATCTTCGGCAGCTGGTGAGCTACGTGCACGCCTACCAAACCTTGCTGAATGGCAAGGTGATTCCTGAGCAAGATTGGGTGGCTCGGCGAGAAGCCCAGGAGCGCCTCGCCGTATCTTTGCAAAAAATGCAGGAGCAGGTGCTGCCGCTTCTGCAGGTGCGCATGGCCTCTGAGGTTGTGGTGCTGCACCCCTCAGCCGCAGAGGTGCCGAAGACAGGCCATCGCTCATCAGCAGCGTTGCTCTCGGCGGTGTGCGATCAGGTTTATGGGCAGACGCCACGGATTCCGAATGAAATGCTGTCTCGCCGTGAACTCACCTCACAAGGGGCGAAAGCGCGGCGGATGTTGATAGAGGCGATTGCCGATCACTCTGTTGATGATCTGTGTGGCATGACGAAGGGCTATGGCCCAGAGAGGGCCATGTTCGATGCCCTCGTTGGTTTGCATGGTCTGCAGCAGAGCGGATCAGGGCTGTGTTGGCCTGCGGAATCCAGTGATCTTCATCCGGTGTACGCCTGCATTGATTCCTTTTTCCGCGGTGCAAAGCAGAGCAAACTCCAGCTGTCGGAGTTGTGGAACCAACTGAAGGCTCCCCCGTTTGGTTTGAAAGACGGGCCAGTGCCAGTGCTGCTCTCGCATTACCTCTTGCTGCACGACGACCAGGTGGGTCTCTACGAAGACGGCCGCTTCGTTCCCGGCGTTGATACCGCCGTGATCGAGCGATTAGCGAAGAACCCGGAGACATTCCACTGCAGCTCGTTTGCCTTGGAGGGTCTACGTAAGACCTACGTGCGTCAGCTGCTTGAGGCATTGGGCATTGAGTGCCCGAAGAACGTGACGCTGCTCTATGCCGTAAAGCAAGTGCTTCGGCAGGTTCGGCAGTGGCCGAGCCATGCCCGGCACACACAAACTCTCTCGGCTCATGCCAAAGCTCTTCGTAAGGCTTGCTTAGGAGCTAAGGAACCCGATCAGCTCTTGTTGATTGACCTCCCGAAGGCTGTTGGCATCGAGACGCTTACCAAAGCCTCGATTGCGGAGGCTGTGCCTGGCATCGCCATGGCGATGCGTGAGCTGGGGGGGCGTTTTGACGCTCTGCTGGAAGAGATGAAGGTAGCTATTGGGCAGGCCCTCAATGCCATGGGGGCATCGGTGCGGGGCGATGTGGCTCCGCGTGCGACGCGCTTGAAGGATCAAATCCTTGACCCCAAGCTGAGAGCGTTTGCTCTGGCTCTGGCGGATCAAGAGCTCGAAGCTGATCGTGATTGGCTGCAGCGAGTGGGATTGTCGTTGTTGGGCCGTGCACCCTCGGAATGGATTGATGCTGATGTGCAGCGCTTCCACGTGGCTCTCAATGAGCTGGCACCAGCCTTCAAGCGTTTGGAGGCTCTGCATTTTCATCAGCAAGCTGATGGCCAGTCTGGTTTTACAGCGGTGCGGGTTGGCATCACCACCAGTGAAGGAGCCGATCACCAGCAGGTGATCAGCGTGCCCGATGCTCAAGCACCTGCTTTGGATTCGTTTGTGCAGCGCATGCTCAAGGAGGCGAGCCAGGCGTTTGGTGATGTAGGGGCACAACTAGTGTTAGCCCAGTGGGCGCAGCAGGCGATTGGAGACGTGCCAGCACCCGTTGATGAGTTGGGTGAACGCCGGCATGCTGATGGCCAAGAGGGGGTGAGGAGCCATGGATAAACCAGTGCGCCATATCTTGGGGCTGTCTGGTGGCAAAGACAGCACGGCCTTGGCGATCTACATGCGTGATCGCGTGCCAGAGATGGAGTATTTCTTCTGTGACACGGGCGCTGAACTGCCAGAAACCTATGAGTATCTGGCCAAGCTTGAGGTGTATCTCGGTAAAAAGATTGTGCGGCTGTCGTCTGATCGCACCTTCGATCACTGGCTGAAGGTTTATCGCGGCACACTGCCTTCACCTCAAATGCGTTGGTGCACCAAGGTGCTCAAGATCGAGCCACTCGAGAAGTGGATCGGAACCGATAAGGCGATTAGCTATGTGGGTCTGCGGGCTGATGAAGCCAGCCGTAAGGGCTATATGAGCACAAAGCAAAACATGATGAGTGTGTTTCCTTTTATTGATGATGGGCTTGAGCTCAGGGATATCGAGAATCTCTTGATTGAATCAGGGCTTGGAAAGCCCTCTTATTACGAATGGCGATCAAGATCTGGTTGCTATTTCTGTTTTTATCAAAGAAAAAAAGAGTGGATCGGTCTTTCAGAAGAACATCCTGATCTTTTTGCAAAGGCTCAGGCCTATGAAGCAAAGGATGATTTTAAACGGACTTCCAGTAAAAAAGACTATACCTGGTCTCATGGCGAGTCGCTGACCAATCTTCTTGAGAGAAAGGACAGCGTCAAGGAGTTTAATCCCCAACAAAAAAGCAGCCTATTGATTGATGTGTTGGACGAAGATACTGCTGACGACATGTGCTTCTCTTGCCATCTTTAAATTGCTTTATGGATTTTGTCGAATTTGGATTTACTAGTTGGAGGAAAGCCCCAGACGCTTATGGTATTTACTGTTGGAGATATAAGCCAATAATAAGTAAAGGCCAGTTAAAGCAAATTATGTCCGAGATTGACCTTGCGCATGATGATACTCAAAGGGGTCAAGTACTTTATTCAAGGCTGGAAGATTTGCTGATTTATCCATTTTCTAGACCTGCTTATGATGTGAGTATATTTGGCAATCTTTTGCCAGAATACAGTGGCTTTGTTGAGCATAAGCTGCCTGACATGAGCATGAAATTTCAAAATATGGCTGCCGAATCAACATCTTTGCCAGAATTGGTAAACTATCTCAATGATTTGTATAAGTTGGTATCTACACCTTTCTATGTCGGGATTGCTGGGAGACAAACACTTAAATCGAGAATTAAAAATCATGTGCAAACAATCGAAAGGTATAAGCGTGATCGCCGTTTCCTAGATGACGATGATGAGGAATGCAAGAACCTTGCCGCAAGGATTGTTGAGCGGAAAATCAACCTGTCTTGTTTATGGATTTCATGCCTCCCCGTTCCCCCGGCTTGCAGTCTTGATATATCCGATTTAGAATATATTTTGAATAGAACAATTAATCCTATCCTTGGGAGGAACTAGTTCAATGGATTTTAACCAGCTCATAGCTTCTAACTCCTATAATATTTCTCTAGATGGAAATTTTGGTTTTTTTCGTCCACCTGATTCTAAAACAGGGACACTCATGTTTCAGACTTGGGTGAGCTTTGATAGTAAGGGTCAGTCTTTGCTTGAGAGGATAAAGCCGGTAAGAGAGCAGTTTGACACTAAGTCAATGGACTTGGATGATATTAACCAGCGTGATATTGACGACTCGCGGGTTACTTCGGAGTTGATCCCCTACTTGTTGAACAGAGAAGGTGTTCAACAGCCATTTCGTATGTTCCCTAACATAATAATTAATTTGGTGCCAGTTGACAAATCCAGGAAGCTTCTTGATGCTCATCAACCAGTGACTAATAAGATAATTGCAAAGGATTCGCTTGAGGCCTCGGCAATTAGAGCTTCTAGCGATGGAAGGGTTATTTTCGCTGGTGATATTGGATCTGGTGAGTTTTGTACATTCTGGCCTGTAGGATTGACCCGAATGATGCTTCTAAAGCATCGTTGGAGTATAAGCACTATGGTCAGCTTTATCTCGACACAACTATGTGCGGGTTAGTGGTAGTTGATGGCCAACATCGTGCGATGAGTTTGATCGCTCTTTATCGCAATATCACGAGCTCATGGGACCAGTCAGGAAGCCGAGGGAATAAATATCGCCGATATTATGAAAATATTTGGCCAGGTGAAGAGCTCAATCCAGAATCTTTGTCTGATATTTCTCTTCCTGTCACGATATGTATTTATCCTGATTTATCTGAAGGAAATCCCATTACTACTCAGATTAACTTCTCACAGGCTCTTAGAAGAAACTTTACTACTCTGAATTTACCAGCTGTTCCAATTACAAGAGAAAGAAAGCTTCTGCTTTCGGAAGTAGATCTTGTTTCTAATTGCATGCGTGCACTTACTCGAGAAATGATCGATAAGTCACACAGTGATACATTGCGCTTCGAAATGTATAACATTGAGTTGGACAAAGCGAAAGATAGAAATCCAATTAATAATAAAATTTGCAGCCTTGGGATTAGCTCGCTTCACAAAATATGCGAATTGATGCTTTATTCTGAATACGGACAATATGAAGACAGGCTGGAAGATAGTAGTAACTATGGCAAAAGAATTCTGATTGAGGGTGTTTTCGCTTCTCGATTGCTTTTGTCCGATGAATGGTCGGACCAAGATATGCCTACATCTAGAAATAATTTTACCAAAGCCCAGGCACAGTTCATAGAGGAAAAATTTAGGTCACTATATGGATCTTTTGCCGCAAAGCTTCTTCTTTGTTTTAGGCCCCTAATGATTCATCACGAAGCCTGTTCCCAAATTGAAGTTGACTTGTCAGCTAACAGCGACGTACAAAGTATATTGTTCGATGGGCAGGGTCAGCTTGATGTTCTTAGAGACTTTGGAAAAATAATAGATAAATCAAAGCCCTTCGCTGATCCGATGAGAACGGCTAAGTTTTCGGAAGTTAAGAATAAAATATCGAAAACTACAGGTGAGATTGAAGCTTACATTGCCAATCTTTCTCATTATAGAGCGAAAGCTGTCTTGGGAGAAATTTCTGCTTTTTCAAAATCTTATGTCGATAGTTTATCTGCAGATGAATTGTTCTCTAGATTTAATTTTCTGTGGGAAGAGAAGTATAAATCTGTCGCTTTTCAGTCCGCGCTAGTTATGACCCTTTTGATTGTTGTTGAATCATTTGATCGGTCTGAAGGAGTGCGCTTGGGTGACCTCATGTTTCCTGCAGATACCTCTGGGGATCCCGTAGTTATCGCAGATGGCCTTTCGTTGGATGATATAACAGCTGATTATTTAGACGCTATTAATTCGTATTTTGCGCCAACCACTAAAAGCGGCTTGAAAAAACTTTTATCTCTATTCAAGGGTGAGCCAGATCCAAAGAGTTTTGATTTGGACGATATTCGCAAATGGAATTTCTTTAAAGATGGTAGCGGTCCTAGATTTTCTTCTGTGGTTACGGAAAAAATGGATCCAAAATTTTGGTGTTCTTACAGGTATATTCTGTTGGAAATTTACGCATCTAACTCGAAATTGATGTATTCCAATTCAGGTGTTGATAATTCTGAGCTTAGTGCCTTGGGTGGTGTTGTTTTCGAGCAAATTGTTGCACTGCGTAAGCCTCTCGTCAACAAAGTTTATAAAAAGCTTCTTGAATTTTATCAAGACTCTGGTGAACACGATCCAAGTGAAGCTCCCTTGCTGGCGGTTGAAAATACCGTTCGTGGTGTTAATAAGCTTTTAGACAATTGCTCTGTAGCAGCTAGTCGACGCGTTTCCAGGGAGTTTGTCAAGGAGGCTTGTCATGATGCACGACGCTCACAAGTTAAAGATCTTGACGCTCCTGATGATTCGAGTAAGAGTGAGGATGAAGATGAATAGTGGAGTTGACTAACTTTATTAATAATTAAGTTTTTGTGCTAAGTCTGTTGCGTGCAAAAGCTAGCTTATTTGATTGATGTTTGTGTAATTTTGCAAGCTGTGAGAGTCGCTTGGCCTCGTTTATCTTATTGTCACTTTTGCTCATTAATGATGGGCTTCCTGTGATCAGTACGAGGCATTGAGCCCTGCTGATCGCGACATTGATTCGATTGTCTTCTAGGAGGAAGTCCAGCCCTCTTGGGGCTTCATCCCCACTGCTTGCTGTCAGCGAATAAATACATACAGGTGCTTCCTGACCCTGAAAGCGATCCACGGTGCCAACACGGGCTCGGCCAGCGAGCCTCTTTTCGAGTTTGTTGACTTGAACGTTGTAGGGGGCAATCACCAAAATCTTGTTGCTGTCAATCAATCCTTCCTCAGTGTTTCCTTTTTTGTTGATGGTGTAGTTGCTTCCTATTAGCGCATCGACTAGCTGTTCGAAGCGATCGATCTCCTCCGGTGCGTGCACGCTTCTACCTGTGTGTTCCACCTGTTCAAACACGAGCCCCTGCTCCGGTAATTGCAATCCGTTTAAGCCTTGGCAGGGTTCCTTCCAATGAATGCGATTCACGCAATTGGCTGGATTGGCTTGTAGTTCTCTTTCGTAGAACAGATTTGACACCACTGCTGTGAGGCTCGGCTCAATCCGCTAGCAATACTCCCTCGTAGTTTGGCACTACGGTTTTTCTTCTTCCTTAAGCTTGTTCAAGCATTTTGGCCGGTATTGCCCGCGGAACAAAGTTTGAATAAGGCCTACATTAAACCAATCAGACTAGTTTTATCTAGGTGCACTTGCTTTTATCGGATTACTATTTGTTTTGAACGTAAATCACTTGCTAAATTTTTTATCTATTATAAGCAACAGTAGGATATCCATTCTACCAGTGTATATACATCATTTGCTTCGATATTTGCGTAATTGCTTTTAATTAGTTTTGTTATTTCTGCGGGCTCAATTTGGTTCATATCGGCGCACAATTTAAGTGCTAGCTTAAAGCACTGTTCCGCAAGCAGTGCATTCTTTAGATTCTTCTTGAAAGCATTCTGACTCCCATAAGATGCGGGCAGGCTCAGATAAGCAAGATCTGATTGTATGTTGTCAAAGTCATCCTTGATTACCATTGTAAGGTTGTTTTGGCTAACATGAAAATAGTCTCTAATCCTTGGAGAGCTTGGAACCCAGTTGTGCTCTGAAATCTCTTGCCAATCTGTTTTATGGTTTACGATTGAAGGCTGTTTAAGCTGTTTAAGCTGCTTACACATATCTAGTACTTTTTGTTCACTGAGTACTTCCGATTCTTCTGAAATTTTTTGGACAATTAGATCAATCTCATCTTCTAAGTTGTCCACGGTAAACACTGCTTCTAGGTTGCCTTGGCAGCCTGGCATCCCAATTCCACGATTCGTAAAATTTGCAGACCCTACCAAGCTTGATTGTTTGCCTACTATTAGTTTTGCATGAAGTCTGTTGCAGTACCTGACTTCAATACCTTCTGCAATAAGCCATAGGATAGCGTTTAAATCACTTGAATTACTAATAAATAGATCAAGATCAAACGTTGTGATCACTAATAGCGGCTTTTGATTCGAGAGAAATGTTTTACAGGGCCTTAGCGATAAGTATGGCGATACTAATATTGTTAGTGAATCATCTGCCAGAAATTTTACGAGCGAGCTGAAGACTTTCACACCTATTCCTTCAGGAATCTCTTGAGGAATGCACCCCATTGTTGGCGTATCCCTCTTATCTGGCCTTTCAATTCTGGGGAGGTGTTAATAAAATCGTATTCCATCCTTGCCCAGCTGCTAAAGGTCAAAATGAGTGCCCGTGTTGCTTTTGATAATCTTGCCTTAAGTTCTTCAATTTGTTCTACTTCGGATATGTTTGGATCGAATGTCTCCATTGGATCATCGACGAGATTTTGGTAGAGTTCGCTGTGAAATTCATGTTCCTTGTTGATTTTTAGAAGGATGACTCCAGATTGGTCCCCGACTGAAAAGAAAGCATTACTCTCATCTGTAAATTCAATCGTCTTTAACTTTCTCTTGTCAAAGAGGATTTGAGTGGCGAGCTCGGTTGCCTCTTTGGTTTCTTGCCCTGTATCGGCAATAATTTGATTGGCGAGTTGTTCTGCAAGCTGTTTGGGATCGCCAGTGACGTCGTCGAGGCCCGGAATTGCATTTTCCTTGGCGCACTCCTTCAGCGCTTCAGTTGCTTTGATTTCTGCTTGCTCTACTGCTGAGGAAATTGCATTTGCTCCAGCAGCAGTTTTGTTGCCGCGCACTCCCCTACGCATTTTTCGAATCTTGGGAAAAAGTATTCCTTTTACCTGTGCGATTCTGTCAACCAATCCGACCATAATATATTTGGAACTTCCTACCTCAAAGTCATCTTTGTAGGACTGCCACGATTCTGGATCGCCACTATATTTTTTGTATGCATGAGCGATTTCCTGGTAGTTACTTGCACTTTGTTTGTCTTTGCCTACACCAAATAATTCATCATGACATGGATGAAATAATACCTCTATTCCCCACCACCGATCTCTCGGATCGTTGCACCAATCATCGTCAATTAATAATTCCCGTTCAGCTCTTATCAGGGATACTCCTTTGTTTCTGTTGGCATGTTTTCCAAAGGCCGTTCTACCCGCATCCTTCCCATCTTCTGTAATATAGACGTCTTCTCGTACCAAGCAATAGCGAATAACAATCGGGTGTTTCGATGCATCTCCATATTCAGAATCGATGTTATAGATGTCCTCTGATTTCTCTTCTATTTCTCTGAACATTGCTTCGTTCGAGAATGGTTCTGGGCATGTGGTACCAATGCCGCTACCCATGAGATAGAGAGGATCTGTTGGCTTAACGTAATAGGTATCGGTTATAGACCCCTCTTCTAAAACTGTGAAAGAAATATCCAGCTCATGATTATTTTGTGCTAGCTTGTAACGATAGAGGCGCCCAAGGATTTCAGATGTCTTGTCTGCGACTGTGCTTGCTTTCTTCCAATCAAGCTTATCCAGCTTTGACCACTTAACTATTGTCCCGCTTCCACTCGCTTGATCGGCAAGTATCTTTAATGGTTTTTCAGGTGGAGTTTCTGGTTGAGCTTCGTATAGAAAGCCGGATATATTTTTTTCGTCGAGATCAAGATATGTGTGGTGGCTACTACTCGTTCCAAAGTGTTGCCAGCTCCAAATGTCTACGCGTTTAGCCTGTGAAAGCGTTGAGCCAATTAAACCCCATCCAAATTTACCTATTCCATCCTCATCATTCTTGTTCTCACTTTCCGATATGCCTAGGCATCGCGTCAGGAGTTCTGGGTCCATTCCACATCCATCATCACAAACATATATTTCTGATACTCGAAATGACTTTCTTTTTGCATTTTGCACCTGTTCGACATTTAGGATGACTCTAATATTGTGAGCTCCTGCTTGAATTGAATTGTCGACGAGTTCGGCCAAGGCCTTGTCTGAACTGTATGCGGTGCTCCTAAAAGTGAGGTAGGCACTTGATGCCGGAATCCTTTCAAAGGAAGATTCTTTCATTTGACGGTGCTCCACTGTTCATTCCAGCGATTGAACGCCTCTACTAAGTCTAGAAACTCTTTATTCTCGTTTGGTACGATTGTAATTATCTTCGCATATTCTGTTCCATTTGCGGCTGGCCCGCGTAATGCCCTACCTACTGTTTGGCTATAAATGATAAGAGAGTTAATCGGCCTAGCAATAATTACGCAGGATGTTTTTGGGGCATCAAATCCTGTTGTTAATACACCATAATTGCATAGCACAATTGCCTTTTTTTGATCCGATAAATACTCTTGATATGCAGTGCTTCTTTTATCTAGTCTATCTTCTGCGCTAATGCTGTATGATTTGATTCCTAGGTGTTCTAATAGCCCTGTGCAAAGCATGGCTTCATCTACACTCTTTGTGAATACAAGTATTCTTACATGTCCTTGATTTATCGAATCTTGAATTAATTTAATTAAGGCACGCGTGGATAGGTCCTTTTCAGTGTCGGAGATTTTAATCGTTTCGTATTGTGGTTTGGCTAGGTAACCTTCTGTTAGAAGGTACTCTATGGGATTTTTGTAACCATCAATTTCTAGCGTCACTTTTTGGTGACCAAAAAGTTGTGATAACTCAATATTTTCTGCCTCATTGTCGGATGTGGATCTGCCGGGAGTGGCAGTAAGCCCTAGTAGTGCGCTATTGTTGTGGTAAAAAATAAAATTGTCAATCGCTTCTTTGTATGTTGGTGCCATTGATTGATGTGCTTCGTCGATTACAAGAAGGCGTGTTTTCTCTGCAATATTCTTTAAGTTGCTACCTCCTTTTCCTGATGCTTCTCTGCCTGCCTTTCCAAACGATGTAAAGCAAATATCAAACTCTGGCTGAGCACTATTGAACGTATTAAAGTCTCCAGTGTAAAAGCATATATCAGCCTTAAATTGGCCTTGATGATTCCAGCATTTTCGAAACTCTTCTGCTGCCTGAATTATTAGTTCTTTCGAGTATGTCATCCATACAACAGGACCCCTGTTGTTGTTCAGCCACTGCGCAATTAGTGACATTGCAGTTCTTGTTTTGCCCGTTCCTGTTGGCATGTGAATAATGCATTTTCTCTCCCTGCTTGTTAGTAGAGCGCTGGCTTTCACCAAGACGTCTCTTTGATGACTGAATAAAGTGTATTGAGCTGTTTGTGTTCTGGTTGTGTTGGTAATATTTCCCTTCTTGTCTGGTTCAAGTGAAAGTTTTTTGCAGCCGAATAGATATAGAAGCCTCTCCGTTTGTTCGTTGCTTGGATCATTGGTCGCTATCTGTTCGTGAAGTATCTGTATTTTCTCGAAATGCTTTGAGGCTCGAGCATTCATCGGTATATTCGATATGATTTCGGCTCTTATGATTGGGTTTGCTACGAGTTCTTCGGGTGTGAGAACTGCCTTGTAAAGCCTCGCTGTCTTCTCGGTGTTTCTTTCTTCGTATTTATTGTCTGTTTCACTTCTGATTGCATTTAGAGCTCGCTTTGCTTTTGGTAATTGCCGAATGCTGTCACTTTGAGCTGCCCAGTTCCAGAAGCTCATGATGGTTCCTCCTGACTGGTGATTAGTTTATCGGCTATTTTCTGCATGACTAAATTGCAGTTTTCATTGGTTGCGTTATCTGCGTGGCAAATTACGTTTAATAAGCCCTCAGTGTCTTCACCCTTGCTGGCGAGATATGCAAATAGCTTGCTTGATTGTTTGTGTTCTTTGTTTATGACTATCAGAGGTCCGCTATCACTAGCCTTTATTACTGCAATTTTTTTGCTCTCAAGTTTTGCCATGACGATGCGCCGTGGTTGTTTGTAGGTTTTTTTCATGGCTTTGTCTCCGAGCAATTGTCTTGTAATTTTTAGGGGATCAAGATGCTGGCTTGGATATGGAGCGATTTCTTTTTCGCCATTCTGTTCCCTGCGTCTATATTTTTTCCTTGTTAGAAATTTGAATGCAAGGATGATCAGCGCGATAATAAAAAAGATCTCAATCATTTTTTCTTCTGTTTCTTGTTATTGTTGTCGGTTGCTTTTCTTGTCAGCAGAGCTTCTAGCCGATAGATACGATAATCGACGGCTATTGATGTTTGGCTTCTTGTAGTCAACATCTTGTTTACGGCATCGCGGCGGATCTCACCACCACTCTGGATCCTTCATCACTGGCCAACACCTCAATACCCGACCGCACGCGCTCTCTTAAGCCCCCCACGTGGCTGATAATCCCGATCATTCGCCCTCCTTCCCGAAGGCGGTCGAGTTCATCCATCGCAAGTTGCAGGTTGTCGGGATCCAGTGTGCCGAAGCCCTCGTCGATGAACAGAGCATTGAGATTCACTCCGCCTGCATGAGCCTGCACTGTGTCGGCAACACCAAGCGCCAAAGCGAGCGAGGCCTGGAAGGTTTCGCCGCCCGAGAGGCTGCTGACCTCTCGCTCCTCACCCGTGAAGGCATCCAGCACTCGCAGGCCCAGGCCGGCATTGCGACCACCGCGACCGCCCTCATCAGTGAGCCGTAGCTGATATCGGCCTGATGTCATCAGCTCCAGTCGCTGGTTGGCGAAGCGGCAGATCTCCGCTAGGTAAGCCGAAAGCACCCAGCGCTGCAGGGAGATGAAGGGAGCAGCTTTGCCTTGGCAGCGATCAGCCACTGCGCTCAGTAGCTGCGCACGTTCACGCTTCTGCACCAGGGAGACTTCACCATTTCGATGCTCGCCGGCTAGCCGTTGAATCTCATCCTGGGTTCGGCGGGCTTGAGTGTCCCGCTCCACGGCCGTCGTTTTCGCCGCATCAGCAGAAACCACCTTGTCTGCAGCTGCGGCTGTGTCAGGCCGCTCCTGAGGCAGGTCGGCCAGGTCCGCAGAGTTGACGAGGGCGTTCTGCTCGGTCACCCCCTTCTCGAACGTCTCGATTTGCTGCGCCCAGTTCTGACGGACAGGTTCATCTTTGAGGGCAGCTTCCACGGCCTTGGCATCGGCAAACTTCGATCCGCTCAGTTCCTTTTCAAGCCGGGCTGACGCATGCTCCAGCCGGGTTGTTGCACTGGTGCTGGCCTGGCAGCTTCGCGCCAGAGTTTTCAGGTCTTCTTCAAGGGGAACGAAGGTCTTCAGCACAGCCTGTGGATCGACGCCCTCCCCAAGCTCCTTTGCAATCTGGGCTGACAGGGATTCGGCCCGTTTGGCTTCATCTGCCGCGGTCTTGGTCTGCAGGGCAATCTGCGTCGTGGCCGTCTGGATGGCTGCATCAAGGTCCTTCAGGCCCTGATCGTGCTTGCTGATCGCTCTCTCCAGGCTGTCGACCGTCTTGGCCAGGGCTTGTGCTGCCGCCAGTGCTTCGGAAGATTGCGTCGCTGCCTTGCGCGCAGCATCAGGATTTTTGGCGGCATCACCGGCCTTCTCGAGCACCGCCTTGCGTGCTGCCTGAGTGTTGGCTACCGCCACAGCAGCCTGCTCGGCAGCCTTGGACGCGGTGGCCAGAATGGACTCCGCCGCTGTGACCTCTTCTTCACTGACGGCATCCTCCGAGGGCTGGGCTGGCGTCGGATGCGCTGAAGAACCGCAGACCGGGCAGGGAACTCCCTCATCCAGGCCCGCAGCCAACCTGGCGGCCATGCCGGCGATCTGGCGCTGCCTTAGTGCGACGAGGGCAGCGTTCGCCATGGCCACCTGCTCATCGGCGCTGGCCTTGGCAGCGACGGCATCACCCTCTCTTTTCTGGGCTGGGGGCAAGTCATCCACAGCACCGGCACGTTCGCGGGCCTCTTGGGCCGCCCGCTGCAGTCCGTCGAGTTGGTCGCGGGCCGAGCAGGCCTTGGTGAAGGCATCGGCGGCCGTCTGCCGCTCCTTCTGCCTCGTTTCCATTGCTGTGGTGCTGTTGGTTCGATCCGCTTCCGCCGTGCTGGCCAACGCAGCGGCTTCTGCCCCCTTCTTTCTCGCTTGGGCTGCCTCCAGAGCTTTCTTCGCCAGTTCACTCACTTCTGTTCAGCGCACCGCCAGGTCGCTGGTCGCCCCGCTCGAGTCTTCCAGGCTGGGTAGGGCCAGCAGATCAAGCAGGACCACCGAAACCGGCAGGATCTGAGCGTCGTCCCTGGCACGGATGGTGCTCTGTAGCTGGACCTTGATGCTGCCCTGCATCGCGGTGAGGGCAGCACGGGCTGATCGTTCGGCTTCCACGCTGTTGCGCAGGGTCTCGGCTTGCAAGGCCGTGGCCAGTTGCTGCTTGAGCTCCTCAATTGGCTCCCGCTGGGATTCCAGTGCTTCGAGTTCGGCCTTGGCTTTTGTCCGCCGATCCCAGCGGTCCGCCATCTTGTCGATTTCCGCCTTGGCCTTCTGAGCTGTCTTCAGAGTTGCGGTGACCTGCTTCAGGGTGCTCTCCCTTTCCACCGCCACCGCAGCGATCTGCTCCATCAGGCGATCCAGGCCCGCCTGATCCGTGGGGACCGTTTTGCCGGCTTGCGTTTCTTTCTCGTCATCTGCCGCCCCCCCCTGCTCAGGCCTTGGGGCATAGGGGCTCCACTCATGGGCAGCCTGATTGCGCAGCACCTCCTGAGCTCGGTTCTGCTCAGCTACTTCACCGCGGGCAGACTTGGCCTTGTCTTCCAGCCAGTAGCCCGCCTGCTCGAACACCACCGTGTCGAACAGGGTCTTGAGCAGGGCTTCTCGTTGATCGGGCTTAGCCCGCAGTACCTCGGCGAACTTGCCCTGGGGCAGCAGGATCACCTGCCGGAACTGTCCGGCATTCAGACCCACCAGATCTTCCACTTCTCGTGTGACTTCGGTGGCCCGACTGACGATCACTTCCCGCTCGGATCCGGCCAGCCGGTAGAGCGCGGCCTGCTGCGACTTCTCAGTGGTTCCCTCCCCCCGGGACCTGGGGGCGGTATAGGCCGGGGAACGCTCCACCAAGTAGCGAGCACCGCTGGATGAAAATTCCAAGCTCACCCGTGGCACAGCCGAGGGTTTGGCGTGATCCGATTTCAATGCCTTCACGCTTCGATCACCCGACACCTCGCCGTAGAGGGCAAAGCAGAGGGCATCAAGCAGGAAGGTCTTACCTGCACCTGTGGTGCCGTAGATCAGAAAGAGGCCCTCCTGACTGAGCTCATCGAAGCCGATCTCTACAGGATCTGCATAGGGCCCGAAGGCCTCGATCTTGAGCTGATGGGGCTTCAACGCTCCCCTCCCTTACTGACTGCTTCAAGGGCCTTCTGCAGGAGTTCGGCCTCCGCTTCGCTGGCCTCTCGCCCCTGCTGATCCGCAAAGAACGATGTCGCCAACGCCAAGGGCGAAGTGGCCTGCCGCACCTGCTGATTCCGTTCGCTGGCGGTGGAGCGGATCACATCCAGCGGACGGTGCCTCAATTCGGCCACGTGGGGAAACCGTCCGCGTAGCCGTGCCATGGCCTGCAGCGGCAACACCTCGTCGGTGAGGAACACTCGCACCCAAGCCTCCTCGGCCTGGGTGAACTTCGAATCCATGAGCAGATGCTCGATCCCGCCCTCAATGGTGCACAGCGACCGCCCCACCCCAAGGGGCATGATCTCCACCGCTGCTTTGCCAGCGGCATCAAGCTCCACGATCCGTACCGACTTGGTGTGGTGCTGCTCCGAGAAGGAATAGGGCAGGGGGGTGCCGGAGTAGGCCACCCGAGGGCCGTCCAGTTGCTGGGAGCCATGAAGATGGCCCAGGGCGACGTAGTCGAAGCCAGCGAAAGCCTGAACACTCACCCGATCGACATTGCCTACGCTGAGCTCCCGTTCCGATTCGGAGGTCTCCCCACCGGCTACGAAGGTGTGGGCGACCAGTACCGAGCGGTGATCCGGTCGCCCCTGCCGATCCCGGCGGATCCGATCAAGTGCTAACCGGGTTACATCTTCGTGGCGTAGGCGATCAGCCAATGGCGCAGCATCCTCCTGCGCTTCGCAAGCCAGGCCAGGCCCATCCACGACTGGCTCTAGATAAGGGAGGGGGTAGATAGCCACGGGCGATCCACCCAGCCTTGGACTCACCAGAACAGGTTCATGGGCTCGACGCACATCACCTCGGATCGTCACCCCGAATGAGCTCAGCAGAGGGTCGTAAATCGAGACCCGCACATGGGAATCGTGGTTGCCTGCGATCGCCACCACCGCGGCTCCTGTCTCTCGCAGTTGCGCCAGGGTCGCGTTGAAGAGCTGCACCGCCTCTGCCGGCGGAATAGCGCGGTCGTAGATGTCGCCCGCGATGACCACCGCATCGACGGAACTCTGTTGGGCCAACTCCACGATCTTGGCCAGAGCAGCCGCTTGCTCTTCGAGCAAAGAGCTCCCATGGAAATTCCGGCCCAGATGCCAGTCGGAGGTATGAAGCAGACGCATCAGGGAATTTGCCTTCTACTTTCAAAAACCTCACACAACCGATTGATCTGTTCGGCCTCCGTCACCGTGTTGGCAACGCCACTGGCCAGGCCGGGTGAGCCCACCACGATCGAGAGGCATTGGGCCCGGCTGATCGCCACATTCAGCCGATTGGGCTCCAGCAGGAAGCCAACCCCTCGGGGGGCGTCATCACCACTGCTCGCCGTGAGCGAGTGAATGGCAACCGGGGCCTCCTGGCCCTGGAACTTGTCCACAGTGCCCACCCGAGCTCGGCCGTTCAGCCGTTGCTGCAGCCGGTTCACCTGCACGTTGTAAGGCGCCGTCACCAGGATGGTGTTGGCATCAAGCACGCCTTCTTCTGTGCGGTTGCCGCGGGCGATGGTGTAGCGGCTGCCTAGCAGTGCATCCACCAGCTCCTCAATCCGATCGATCTCTTCTGGGGCATGCACGCTCCTGCCGCTGTGCTCAACCGCTTCAAACACCAGGCCTTGCCCTGGGTATAGCGCTCCATTGCTGCTCTGGCAGGCCGTGCGCCACGTGATGCAGTTTGTGCAATTTCCCGGATGGGCTTGCAGGCGGCCTTCGTAGAAGAGTTCGCTCACCATGGCGGTGAGGCTCGGCTCCATCCTCCAGCTGGTGGGCAGGAACACGCCACGATCGTTGGGCACCACCGGTTTCCCCTGTATCCAGAACTCCAGGCAGCTCTGCCCGGAGTCACCCGGGTGATCGGCCTGGGAGGGCTGCGCCAGTTGCTGTTGATCACCCACCAGCAGGATTGAACGGGCGCAGCGCGCCATCACCAGCAGATTGGCGAGCGACATCTGCCCGGCTTCATCCACCACCAGCAGATCGAATTGATCAGCTAGCTCTTCTCTGCAGAACATCCAGGTGGTGCCGCCCACCACCGCTGAGCTGTCATCCAGCTGGCCCGGCTTCAGCACGGCGATGCCGGCCTCGGCCATCGCCTCTTCCTTGGAGTTGCTGCACTTCACCACCTGGCCGCTCACGCCGGCGTCAGCGCAGGTGCGTTTGGCTTTCTTCAGCAGGTTGTTGATGGCGGCGTGGCTGTTGGAGCTGATCGCAATGCGTTGGCCTTGTTTGGCCAGCTGGGCGATCACCTGGCCGGTGACGGTGGATTTGCCCGTGCCGGGTGGACCCTGCAAGGCCAGGGTGATGCCGCTGTTGCTGGCGAGAAAATCCGTGAGCATTGAACTCACCCGGTTGGGATCGCCTTTGAGCTCGCTGTTGAGCTCTTTGAGTGCGGGCAGCGGTTGGCGTTCCAACAGTTGCTGGATTGCCACTGGGAGCCGTTGGTTGCGATCGATCCAGGCTTCAGCCTGTTCTTCCAGGCTTGCTCTGATCGATTTGCTGATGTCTGCCGGCACCTTGATCAGGCTGGTGGGCTCTTTCGGGATCCCCTCGCCGTCGCCATTGGCGATGCGTTGATCGCGTTTGCTCCAGGGCAGCTTCAAGCTCACCCGCCCCTGCTCGGCATCCAGGGCATCCACATCCAGCTTCAGGCCGGTGTCAGGCAGCTCCAGTTGCAGGCGCTTGTCGCCATCGCCGCCATGCAGCTTCAAAGGCTGGCTGGGATCAAAACGGAAGTGGTGGATGTCGGCACCGGTGCGGGCGCTGGGGCGTTCCTCCATGCCCGTCCACTCAGCAGCGGCAATGGCTTCGCCGTCATCGATCAGTTCATCGGGGCTGAGCTGTGCTTTGTTTCTGCGATCGAAGTAGGCCCACCAACCCACCTTGGCTTCGCGGTGATGGAAGGGCAGCAACTGGGCCAGCAGTTGCTGGGCCCTCCAGCTCAGGCCCCGTGGTCCGATTGCTTCGGGATCGGTAAGTGGGTCGGGGAGTTCATCCAGCAGCCGTTGGCTGAGCAGTTCGAGTGGGTAGGGCTCCCGCGCTTCCTGCTCTTCATCAGTGCCGAGCTGCAGCGGTTGCTCTGGCAAGCCTTGCTCATGCCTGAGCTTCAGCAACCAGTCGTGGAGGAAGACGGTGCTCTCGCAGTCTTCGCGGTTGTAGTCCTCAATCGCCTGCAGCTTTGGACTGGCCTTCGGCGCATCGCCTGGGATTGCGGGTTCCCCGGAGGTCTGCCAGTGCAGGTAGGCCACCACCGAATCACCGGCGTTGGTCACCCCTGCCTGGCGGGCCTCCATATAAAGGTGCTCCACCTTCTTGATCGAGTAGCTGGGCTCGCCCAGCACGATCGAGCTGGTCACGATCGGCAGTAGGTCTACCAGCAGTTCGCTGCGCAGCCACCCATCGATCTCTGCTTCCCGGCTGGCGTGCTGCTGCGCCAAGCGCCGCATCGCCGTTTTTTCGTAGGCGGCGTAGTGGTAGATCCGCAGGCCCGGGAACTTGAGCCGTCGTTCCTCCACCCAATCCACCCATCCCTCGAAGGCGCGTTTTTCCTCCGCTTCGCTGTGGGCCCAGAACGCTTTGAACAACGGCTCGCCGACTGGGGTGGCGCGGTAGCAGGCGCCAAATAAATATTCGAGCTTGCTGCCGCTCACCGGGTCATGGACCCCTTCCATGTCGAACCAGATGTCTCCGGCATCAGCCGCCGGTAGAGCCGCCAGGCCTTTGTCGGATTCAATCGGACGCAGGCGATAGGCCGGCCGGCCATCAGCATCCAATGGCTGCAGTTGCAGTTCGGCCTGCTGGCGCAGCTCATGCAGGGCTTCTCCTGTCAGGCCGGGGATGGCGGTTCCACCGGGAACTGCGGCGAGCTCTTCAATCGTGCTGATGCCAGCAGCGCGCAGCTTCTGGCGTTGGTTCTGGCGCATGCCTGCTACCAGCATCAGATCGCGGGCTTCTTCGAGCCGTTGTTCGATGAACGTCGACCAGCCGCCGTGATCCCCCGGTGCATCCTCGGGAATCACCGCTGGGTTGAAGCCTTCGCGGAACTGCCGGTAGCGCTGCCTCAGCAGTTGGTACCAAGCCCAGAACTGATCGGTGCCATAGGGCTGAAACTTGCCGCCGCCCAGGTACAACTCGAACTGATCGGGGCGATGCCCCAGCAATGGAGTGAGCAGTTCGCAGTAGGCCGAGGCCTGCACCAGGAAGGTGGTTTTCGGTTTGCTGGCGAGCTTGCACTCGATCGGGATGTAGCTCCACTCCCCCAGCATCGAGGGGCGATCAATGCGCCTGAGTAAGTCGGCGCTGCCGCGCATCTCCTCATTGCAGAGCGAGGCCTGGTGGATGAACTCCACCCCTTGGGCCATCGCCTCACGGGTGGCGGCGTAGTCGGCGTCGGTTTGTTTGCCGGGCAGCCTGGCCATGCTGCGGCCTTCTTTCTCCAGCTTGGTGAGCAGCACCTGTTCGTGGCGCAGGCCATCAGCAAACAGCTGCTGATCCAGCTCACTCACCGCCGGCTTGCTGCCGTCAAACAGCTTCTGCGCCTGCAGCTCCTCCCACCAGGCCCCGATCACTGGGCTGATGCTGAACAGCGACAGCTGGCTTGGCGTGATCAGGCGGCTGGGCATGGAAGGAGTTGAGCCTCCTCAAGATGCATCTGCCCCACGCTGTTGTGCATCCCTTGATTGAGGGAGATGCGCGGCTGACCGTTCTCAACGGGGGAGCGACGCTCAACCCACAGCAGGATTGCTCAGGAGTCGATTCAGGTTCACGCCTGCATCAAAGGCGGCGCGGTGCAGCTCCTGGCGTTGCGCATCATCCAGGCCATCCCAAAAGGCATGGAGCAGATCCACCGAGGCCTTGCCCAGGCCAACGAATCCCACCAGGGCCAGGGGAACGCCCAGCCAGGGGAAGACCAGCAGAACAACGCTGAGCACCAGGCTGACGACCGCACCATGTTTGGCCGACTCCCAGACGCTGGAGGCGATGGCCTGCACCTGGGTTGGTCGGTCGATGGCGCCGCGTTTGCGGAGCGCTTCCGTGCGTAGTGCCGTGAGCAGAGCCTGGTAAATCGCGTAGACCGCGATACCACCGAGGGTGGATTCACCGATGAATTCGCGGCCGCTCCAGGCACCACCATTGCCGTTGAGATCAATGGCAGCCAGGCCCGCTGCCGGCGCTACCTCCCAACGGGCCTTGGGAATCCGGTAGGGATCAATCTCGCGGCTCATGCTCAAGAACGCGAATGGAGCTGAATTCCATTTTGCTCCCGCCAGCGTTGTTGTGGCCAGTCGCCCTCAGGGGTTGATGCCGGTGGGCTCGAGCCGTTCCAGCAGCAGGTCGAGTTTGCGGTCCTGGCGCTCCAGCTGGTGCAGGAAGCCAGCACTGATCAGCGCCAGGATCACCAGCCAGACCGCTGAGGTGAGCCCCACCCACTGCAGGATCGATTGCTGAGACAGGCCAGCTCGACGTGGACTGTGGGAGGAGGTTGAACGGTCGTTGCTGAGCACCAGATCCAGCACCCGTTCAGCACTCACCGGCACCAACGCTGAACTGGCTTCTGCATGGCTTACCTCCGCAGCCAACTGCTCGCGGCAGCGCTGCATGCCGCCGCCGGCCCAGAACAGACCCCAGGCGCGGTTGTCCATCTGCAGCGCCACCCAACGGTGGGGGCGGGCGTCATTGCGAATCAGTTGTGCAGCCTTGGCCAGGCTCCAGCTGCGGCCTTCGGCGACGGAAGGGGCGGAATGCAGCAGCAAACGCCCCTGGGGATCACGGCTGTAGCCGCTGACCACCTCCAGCGAAAAGACATCGACGATCTGCACCCGTCCATGCAGCCGTGGCCTGCTGCGCGGCACCCCAGCGTCCAGGCGTGCGCTGGCCGGTGACCAGAACACCATGGCGCTGCGCACCTTGCTGATGCAGGCGTCGGTGAGCAGGTTGACGGGCATGGCCTGGCCACCGTGAAGGGTTGGAGGGGTCAGTCTGCCTGCGTTGCTCTTGCGGGGGAACTTGATTTAGAGCGGCTCCGTACCTTCGCTGAGGATCGCCAGGTAAGCGTTGTAGGCGAACAGGCGATTGCGCCGGCCACCCGTGATTTCCCGGGCGATGCCGAGTTCCACCAGAGCGTCGATTGCCTTGCCGGCTGTCGGAAAGCTGAGGCCACTCAGCTCCTTGAGTTGCTTGGTGCTGGTGAGAGGCCGTCGCTGGAGAGCTGCGTAGCCCAGGCGCACGCTGTGGCCTGATCGGCCCAGGTCCTGCAGTTGTGCTTCATCCCTGCGAAACAGCTCGAGCAGCCGCTGTGCCGTGGCTACGGCGGCGGAAGCTGTGCTTTGAACCCCTTCAAGGAAAAAGTCGATCCAGGCCTCCCAGTCGCCCTGCTGGCGCACGCCATCGAGCAGCTCGTAGTAGCGGCTGCGGTGTTGCTTGAAGAACAGGCTCAGGTACAGCAGCGGCTGTTGCAGCACGCCGGCCTCGATCAGCATCAGCACGATCAAGAGCCGGCCCAGGCGGCCATTGCCATCGAGGAACGGGTGAATCGTCTCAAACTGCACATGGGCCAGGGCGGCGCGCACCAGCACTGGCAGTGAATGCTCACCCTGGTGACCGCCATGGATGAACTGCTCCAGCTTCCCCATGCAGTCCTGCACCAGAGCCGGCGGTGGAGGCACGAACTGCGCATTGCCTGGGCGGGTTCCACCGATCCAGTTTTGGCTGCGCCGGAAATACCGTGGCAGGCGATCGGCGCCGCGACCTCGGGCCAGCAGCAGGCCCTGGATGTCCAGCAGCAGGCGTGATGAGAGCGGGAAACCTTCGCTCAGTCTTGCCAGACCATCCTCCAGGCCTGCCACATAGCTTGAGACTTCGACGACGTCGTCAAATGGAACGCCGGACGCTTCCTCCAGCTCGAACAGCAGCAGATCGGACAGCGACGACTGGGTGCCCTCAATCTGGGAGGAGAGCAGAGCCTCGCGCCGCACGTAGGAGTAGAGGAAAAGGTCGGGATCGGGCAGGAGGGAGGAAACACCATCCAGACGGCCACAGGCCAGCAGCGCCTGTTCGTGCAGAGCTTGAAGGGATCCAGCCAGCACTACCGGCGGATCAGGGGGGGAGCGGCGCTGGCACGAAAGCCTGCACCGATTCGCCGGCGGTGCTGGTGGCTACGTAGTGGCCGGTGGCCTAACGCCGCACGGCAGAACCCCCTGAATGAACTTTGAATAGATGGTCAGCTTATTTAAAGAACTGGGCGTTTCCTTGAATAGCCGTCTGGTTAGGGCTCGTCTCTCGCCGCTCGCACCAGACGCTATTGCCCGCAGAACTGCTGATCTGTTGTTGATGCCATAGCCTTTCGTTTTCGCAAATCCGCCCGGCTGGGCCCCCTGCGGTTTCACTTCTCCAAAAACGGGCTGAGTTCGATCTCCGTGGGTGGACAGGGTGCTGCCATCCAGAGAGCGTGCCAGAGACATCGGGATTAACGTTGGTGCACTGCCCATGCGGTCGGTGAATGCCGCTGCCCTCATGACCCCAGCCGATCGAGCGATTCAGGAGCCTGATGCTCCTTTCTCTGTCCGTCGCCGGCAACGTGGCGGCAGACGGGTTGTGGCGGTGAGCAGTTCTGTGAGCGCCGTGGATGCCCTGCGCTCCCGCATCCGGGCCCAAAGCAAAACGGTCGCTGATCACATCGCCACTGATGTTGAGGCCAAAGCCTTCATCGACGACTGGGCTACCCCTGAGCCCATCACGCGCTGAAAACCGGGGTGGAGCTCAAGGCCGGGCAGATTGTTGCCGTTGACTGGCGCAAGGAACCAGCCGACCCAGCCCAAAATCCTCAGCCTCCAGAGCCGAACAAGCTCCGGCCGGCTGTTGTGGTTCAGGACACTGAGCTGTTCGATCCGGCGTACCCCACGGTGCTGTTTGTTCCGATGACAGGCGACTCAGCCTTGGCCATTCCCGATTTGACGGTGGTGCTGCAGCCATGCAGCCAATGGCTGCAAAAAGCTGAGCTACTTGCTTCCGCAGCACCTGACCTGTGTGGCCAAGACAGGCATCACGTCTGTTAACCAGTCAGAGATCACCCCAGCGGAACTGCAGCAGCTGCGCCAGTTGGTGGTGCTGACCATCGGCGGCCTCAGCTGAAATTCCATGGCCTTTCGTTTTCGTAAATCCGCCCGGCTGGGCCCCCTGCGGTTTCACTTCTCCAAAAACGGGCTGAGTTCGATCTCCGTGGGTGGCCGGGGTGCTTCCTTCAACATCCCGGTGAACCGCAGTGGCGGCAATCGCAGCACGGTGGGTTTGCCGGGAACCGGCCTGAGTTGGAGCATCGAGCATGAGGCCGGAGTGGCTGAGGGCCTGCCCAACAGCCGCCGGCTCAAGCCAGGCCAGTTGGACTTGCTCAAGCAGCAGTGCCTGCAGATCCTGCATCAGGAGCTGTTTGCGCCTGGCAACGATGCCCACCGGCTCTGGAGCGAAGGCCTGATCAGCCGCCTGTTGGCGGATCCCAGCATGAGTGGACGCAATGCTGGCTTGCTGGCGGTGATCGAAACCCCGGAAGCGATGGCGGCCTACATCCAGCGTGCACGCAGTCAGGATGACGTCAAACGCCGCAGTCAGCGCTGCATCGAGGCCGCCGAGTTGGCGGCTCGATGGCTGAATCGATGATTTCAAACACCGCCGGCACAGGAGTGCTGCGCCATAAAGGTTGCAAGGGCGAGCCAAGCCCTTTGAACACGGACAACGGCAGGCGTGAGACCCCTGCCGTTTTTGCTGTCTGGGTCTTCTGCCACAGCAGGTTGTTCCGCCGCCAACAAGAGATCACAGGTATGAGGTCGCTACCGGCTGCGATTGGTTTCCGGCCACCTGAACAATCATCGGCCTCTGGCAGACCTGGTTGCAGAAGCAGGACTTTCCCTGCGCTTTGCATTCAAGTGTCTGGCCCGCTACCGCGCAGGTGGTTTTCGCTTTGCTGGCGAGCTTGCACTCGATCGGGATGGTGCTCCACTCCCCCTGCAGTGATGGTCGATCAATGCGCTTGAGCAGGTCAGCACTGCCGCGCATCTCCCCATTGAAAAGCGAGGCCTGGTGGATGAACTCCACCCCCTTTGCCATTGCCTGGCGGGTGGCGGCGTAATCGGCGTCGGTTTGTTTGCCAGGCAGCCGGGCCATGCTGCGGCCTTCTTTTTCCAGCTTGGTGAGCAGCACCTGCTCGTGGCGCAGGCCATCGGCAAACAGTTGCTGATCCAGCTCAGACACTGCTGGCTTGCTGCCGTCAAACAGCTTCTGCGCCTGCAGCTCCTCCCACCAGGCCCCGATCCCTGGGCTGATGCTGAACAGCGACAGCTGGCTCGGTGTGATCAGGCGGGAGGGCATGGAAAGCGTTGAGCCTCCTCACGATGCCTCTGCCCCACGATGTTGTGCATCCCTTGATTGAGGGAGATGCGCCTAAGCCAACCACGCACTTGAGGGGTCAGTCGCTGACGCTGCCAAGGAGGGCGTTGGCGGTTGTCTTTGGCAGGTTTGAGCTCTGCTCCAATCTGACGACTCAGAACTAAGCTAAGACTTAGTTTAATGCGGTCGCTGATGAAGCCTGTGAACATCCATCAGGCCAAAACCCAGCTCTCCCAGTTGCTGCAGCTTGTGGAGCAGGGGGAGGAGGTGGTGATCGCCCGGGCCGGGGTCCCGATTGCGCGTCTGGTCAGCTGGCAGGACCAAGACCGGACCGTGTCAGCGCCAGGCGCGATGCGCGGCCGGATCCAGATGGCGGACGACTTTGATGCACCGCTGGATGCGCTATTCGAGGCGTTGCCGTGACACGCCTGTTGCTGGACACCCATCTGGTGTTGTGGTGGCTGAATGGAGATTCACGGCTGCCCCAGGCGGTGGTGGAGCGCGTGCAGATGCCCGAGACGGAAGTCTTTGTCAGTCAGGCTTCCCTCTGGGAGATGGCGATCAAGGTGTCGCTTGGTCGTCTACAGGTCGACCTGGCGGAACTGGAGCGCCAGGTGCCGCTCCAGGGGTTTCGCTGGTTGTCGATTCGCCGGGCTCATCTGTTGGCGGTGGCAGAGCTGGATTGTGATGGCGAACATCGCGATCCGTTTGACCGGCTTCTGGTGTGCCAGAGCCGAACGGAACCGATGCTCCTGCTCACGGTTGATCGGCAGCTGAGCCGCTATGGCACCACCGTTCAATGGGTGGGATAACGACACCCCTCACTGTCACGCCAACCCCGATGCCCACGGGAGTGTCAGCACTAAGGGCTGCCCTGGCGTTGGGGATAGGTGTTGGCCCAGCTCTCGGTGGTGGATCCCGCGGGAATCAGCTGCTGATAGGCGTGGCTGCTGAGGATGGCGTCCACGGCTTCCCCCAGGAGCTCGACTGAGCGGCTCTCGGGTAGGCGATCCAGCAGCTCTTGGTGCATCCGCAGCAGATACCAGGCACTGCCCTCAAGGCCGGCATTGAACTTGCGCCACATGCCTGGATCGCGCCTGGCGTCAAGCACCATGTCGCCGGCGTTGTGGGCCTTGTCGGCGGCGGTCACCAGCAGTGAGCTCAGTGGTTTGCCGGCGAGGGAGTTGAGATAGCGGGTTTTGCGCAGCAGCCAGGGTTCCTTCTCGCCCGGCTTGGCCTCGGGTGAGGTGTCGGTGCAGTCGCGCACGATGTCGGCCACAGCCACCCCAAAGCGTTCGGCGATCGATGCATGGGTCTGGCCTGCGTCTTCGATGGCGTCGTGCAGAAGAGCTGCAATCGCCTGATCTTCAGTGCCGCCGTCTTCCCACACCAAAGCGCTGACGCTGATCAGGTGTGAGATGTAGGGCACCGGTTTGCCTTTGCGGCGCTGCGCGCGATGCAGTTCTTCGGCCCACTGCAGGGCTTCTCCGTAGCGGGGGGTGGTCATCGTGTGGCTCCTGCGCACTGCGCCTCAATCAATGGTTTCAACTCTGTGAAGGGCACCGGATCTCCAAACAGTTCTTTCAAAGGGTTGAGGCTGATGCTGTGTTGATTTGGCAGTGCCTCAGTCGGCACCACCCAAAAATCCCAGTGATCGAGATCTTCTGGAGACTTCCCTCGCATCAGACAAAACACATTCACATCGGACACCTTCTGCCGCATGGAAAACACGATTGAGGAAGGACGCTCTTGCGGCCAGCTCTGCTCATAGGCCGCTGATTTGATTTCGATGGTGATCCCCTTGTATGTGGCATCAACGGGGGCCCATTCCTCTCGGAATTCACTGCTGATGTTCAGTGCACGATGCACGAGCCATTCGGCAAAGTCTCCTCGCGTTCTGTTCTCCAACAGATGGCCACTGTTCCAGCGATAGAAGGCATTGAAGCCGCTGATCTGCATGTCTCCTGTGCTCGTCCTTTCACCTTCCTTCGATTGCTCTGGCCTCACATCCCGCATTCCAGGGATGAATTCATCGCGATGTCTCCCCCAACTGAGGGATGGCAAAGGGGTTGGCTGCGGCAAGCCTGAAGCAGGCCCTAGCGGCTTTCGTTGTCTGGATGGTGGCCATGCGCGAGATTTCAAACCAAGAGCTCATTGCTGATCGCATCCCGGCGAATGATGGTCATCATCAGGGCTTGATCCGCTTCGCGCACACGTTCAACGGCTACACCTTTCTCGATGGTGCGGATCCCTCAGAACAGTTCCGAGCCACCTGGGCCGACCTCTCGTTGAGCGAGCTGCGCTGTCTGCTGTTTCTCTACGTGCGCGCTGATCGCTGGGATGGAGGCATGAGCACCGATTGGTCACTGATGTGGGATCTGGTGGCAGCCATTCGTGGACGCGTTGAGGCCGGGGAGCTGGATTGAGCTGGAGGGGTTTAACCCCGAAACTCAGAGCAAGGGATGGCCGGCCGGTGAAGGGGGGATCAACATCAGGCCATGGCTGATTCTTCGCTCCCCCGCGCCGTCTTCCTCGATGCCCTCAGCCTCGGGCCGGTGGATCTGGCGCCGCTTGAGCAGTGGTGTGCACTGACGGCCTGGCCTTCCACCGCCATCGGCGAGCGTTTGGAGCGGTTACGCGATGCCGAAATCGCCATCACCAACAAGATCCCTCTGGATGGGGAGTTGTTGCGCCAACTCCCCAAGTTGCGCCTGATCTGTGTGGCTGCCACCGGCACCGATCAGATCGACCATGCCGCTTGCCAGGAGCTCGGCATCCGCGTGCACAACGCCGGTCGCTACAGCCGTGCGTCGGTGGTTCAGATCACCTGGGCCCTGATCCTTGAACTCTGCTGCGCCATGGATCAGCGGCGGCGGGATCTCGCTGCAGGCAGCTGGCAGCGCAGCCCGGTGTTCTCGGTGATCGAACCGGAGTTCGATGAACTGGAGGGCCAGACCCTGGTGGTGCTCGGTGCCGGCGACATCGGCCGCGGGGTGCTCGCCATTGGTGAGGCCTTTGGCATGCACTGCATCGGCCTCACCAGCCGCAGCAGCAGCGCTGAACTGGAAGCGGCCCTGCGTCAGGCCGATGTGCTTAGCCTCCATGCCCCGCTCACACCGCAGACCCAGCACCTGATCAATGCCCAGCGGCTCAGCTGGATGAAGCCGACCGCCCGGCTGGTGAACATGGCCCGCGGCGCATTGGTGCAGCTCGAGGATCTCTGTGCGGCCCTGCGCAGCGGGCAACTCGCTGGTGCCGCTTTGGATGTGCTGCCGGTGGAACCTCCCGGTTCGGAACTGGATGCGTTGTTGATCACCCCCAATCTGTTGATCAGCCCCCACATGGGCTGGAGTTCCCGCCAGGCCCGCAGCCGTTTGGTGCAGACCATGGCGGGGCATCTGCAGGCCTACGTCTCCGCTGAAGCGGCTTCGGCCTGACCCTCAGCGCGGCACAGCCAGAGACGGATGAACAATCCCTGATACAGCTGCAGGGGTGCCCTCCAGCCGGCTTGCTCGAGCGCCACCGCGAGTCGGCTGGCATCCAGGGAAAACACCACCTTGTTGCGGCTGTCTCTGATCTTTTCCAGCCTGTCGTCTGGCACGCCCCGGTCGATCAGCCGTTGCCAGGCCACCTGGAACACCTCCCGTTGGCTCTCGCTGTTCTCCGCTTCGCTGTACGCGCTCAGCAACAGCACGCCACCATCAGCCGTGCACTGGGTGAGTTCGCGCAACATGGCGTTCTGCTCCGCGTTGGGCAGCAGATGCAGCACGTTGTGGCACACCACCAGATCAAAGCGGGCGCCCTTCAGTTCGTCGTTGAGGGCCTCATTCAGGGTGGAGAGGTGCAATCGGCAGCGGCCGCTGCCGGGGTGATCTGCAACGGTTTTGCGGCATTGCTCCAGCATCAGCTCACTGGGCTCGAGCACCGTCAGCGCAGCATCTCCGCAGGCGTTGAGCAGCTCTGGAAGTTCATCGCCGGGGCCGGGGCCCACCACCAGCACCTGTTGGGCATCGCTTGATGTGCTGCGGATCGCTGCTCTGGCGATCTCGTGCAGAACGTCATGGCCGGGGATGGAGTCCTGAATGCTCTTGCGATAGCTGCGCCCGTAGTCGCCGTCGAAATCAAGGGAGGGCATCGGGCACCGCCATGGAGCTGCCTCAATGATGGTCGCCATGGCTGACGCAGCGACATTCCATTTCTAATTTTCATGCGTGCTTCTCTGCGGATTGGGATGAACTCTCTTGTCACGGTTGCCGGTGTCGCTGCCCTGCTGCTGAGTCCGCTGGCGGCCCAGGCCAACAGTGATGCCATCACTTATCCCCGTGCGGGTGAGGTCTGCGATCAGGTGGGCCAGGTTTGTTACGACAGCTTTGGGCCTTCGATCGGCATCACCAAGATCTACTTCGGCCAGTTCGCCGCGGATCGCCTGTCGCAGACCCTCAGCCGCTCCAGCAGCCGCGACTTCCGGCTCAGCTCAGGTCAGGCCTGCAGCATTTCCATGCGCACCTGTTGGAACGATGGCTGGAATGCGCAGAACAAAGACAAACGGCTCACCAGGCAGTTGTTCGCCTCCGCCCCGGCCCACAAGCAGGTGGCCAAGCAGAACGGGTTCTGCAGCCTCAGCGAGGCTGGCCGACCCATGTTCGATGGACCCTGCGATCTCAAGCAGGTGGTGAAGGGCAACACCAGCCGTTTTCGCATTCACCTCAGCAACGGCAACACCTACGTCTTCTCCAACAAAGGTGGCCACAGCTACACCATCAATGATTCCTTCGGGGGCAGCTGGCCGGTGACCTTCGTGGACCACGGCAACACAGGTGTGTTCCGCTTTGCCAACTACAAGCTGGTGGCTACGCAGAGCAACGGCAACCCGCAACCCACCACAGGGGAAGTGGCTGGAGCGGCCATCGGCGCGATGCTTGAGAACCTGTTCCGCTGATCGCTTGCGACCCATCGGCCGCGTCGCACCGGAGGTAGCACCGGTGATCTGTCTCAGGGGCTGCTCACCGTGATCCGGTTGCCGTTGCCGCCGATCTCCTCGAGTTCAAAGGAGTGGTGGCCGCTCATCGCCCAGCGCTGGCCTGAGCCATCCACCATCTCCCGGCGATCGGTGGTCGGCACGCCGACGGGCGTGAAGCCGTCGTTTGCTGCGGGCTCGGTTCGGCAGGTGGAGTCGATGCCATTGAGCGTGCAGGCGAGCGGCCACGCCGCTTTGTTTGGAATCGGGGGCAGTTCCGTGAGATCGGGAAAGTTGCCGCGGATGGAGCCCTTGGCGTCGTAGGTCACCACCTGGAGGGAACCGGATCCATCCAAGGGCTTCGCCAGCTGGACCATGGCAACGCCGCTGTCGCATGGCCGTGGTTGAAGGGTGAGCCGGACGACGCCGTACACCAGGTCTGTCGGCTCCGTGGGAGGAATCAGCTGATCGGGAAAGCGGCCGTTGTGTCCCCAGGGGAGTTGTTCAACGCTGTAATCGCTGTCGCAGATCCCATTGGCGGCGTTACCCCACCGCACCCGGTTCGGTTCGACGCTGAGCACATCGAGTACAGCGCGCCCGGCTGTGCTGTTGCCCTGCCAGCGTCCCAGAAAAAAATTGTCGCTGTCCCAGCCCTTGGGTTTTTCAGGGTTCGCGGCGGGTTGTTCAGCCTCCGGTGCCGGTGCCGCCTTTTTGGCCTGGGGTTCACTGCAGGCCCCGAGCAGAAGGGTGGCTGTAAACAAAGCAGTGCAGCCGCTGCAGATCCTGATCATCGTGCCCATGCGCCGGAGGGCGCCCAATTGCTGATGGTCACGTCATAAACCCTGATGCGAACCATCCCTCATCTGAGGGGGGGCCGCGTTTTGCTGTCTCCCTCAACTGAGGGATGTTCAATTCATTGATGTGTTGCTGAATAAGGAAGCGCGCCGCCGGTTGTGATGTCTCCTTTTTATGACCTGATTCTTCAGCGCAAGGGCGAGCTGCACACCGAGACGGTTCAGGTGGCGGATGCCGCCCAGGCCTGGCGCCTCGGGCGTGAGCGCTATCCCCACTGCATCCGTGGCGTTGTCCGTAGGGATGCTGGGCGTGATGGCTCTGCAGCTGAGCCATCCACACGCCGCTAAAACAAAGGCATCCGAACGGTCTGGGATGGAGCTGCGGCTTGAGTCGAGCGCGTTGCGTGATGGCATCGACGCGACGGCGCAGTTTTTCAAGACCCAGCGGATGGTGGCTTGCTGCGGTGATCGCTTCACCCTGGCTTGCCTCTGCTTGGCGGAGCCGATTCGCCGTGCCGTGGTTGGTGCCGCCACCACTGAAGAGGAGGGTTTTGAGCTGGTGCTGCGCCATAAGCCGAGCCTGCTGATCTGCACGTCGGATCTGGAGACCGGCTACGGCATGAACCTGCTGCGGCGGGTGAAGGCGGAGCTGCCCGCCTGTCAGCTGTTGATCGTGCTGGTGCGCGAAACCCAGTCCGTGGTGCAGGAGGCGATGCAGGCCTACACCGATGCGGTGATCTTCAAATCAAGTCTCGGCACCGGCAAGGGTGATTTCGTTCAAGCCCTCCAGACCCTCTCTGAAGGTGGCGTGTATCTCCCCGAGGAGATTCGCCAGCTCGGCGCAGCCCAGGCGCCGAACCCAAACCTGCCGCCGTTGATTGAAGAGCTCACCGAGCGGGAACTGGAGGTGGTGGCTGGCGTCGCCCGCGGCCTCACCAACCAGGGCATCGGCAGCAGCCTCGGCATCTCAGTGGAAACGGTGAAGACCCATGTGGTCAACGCCAAAGACAAGCTTGGTGCTGCTGATCGCACCCAGTTGGCGGTGATGGCGTTGCTTTACGGATTGATCGATCCCCTCGGCTGAGTCCTGGTGGGCCTTTTTGCTGATCGCCTTTTCGGTGATCAGCTGTTCGGTGATCACGGTCGTGATCGCGCTTCGGTGGCCAACGCTCGATCCACAGGGTCTCGGAGTTGCTTTGCTGTGATGTCCGAAGAAACCACCAACCAGCAGTCCTGTGGCGGCAAGAAGCGGGCGATGCTCGCCTATGGCCTGGTTCAGATCTCCGCCACCGTGGTGTCGGCTGTGTCGTTGGCGGCCATTGCCGTGGGTCTCTGCGCCGTGAAGCAGGAGAGCCGCCTGTTCAACGGCTGCGTGGAAACCGTTGTGGCCGAGGGTCGCTCCCAGGCGGAAGCTGTTCGCTACTGCAACGGCGGCTGAGATTCAAGACCAACCCTTCCCGAGGGTTGTGGCCAACACCCTTGGATGAGCCCGCGTTCTGGCCGGGATCAGGCTTTCGTTTTGGGCTGAAGCAATGAATGCCTATTGCTGCTGTAACGCAGCTTTTAACTATTACTAAGTTCATCTCCATAGATGAAGCGATCGCCATATCTTTGATCTGATTTCACTGTTTTCTCGGATGCCAGCCCTGAAGTACAAGCGGGATTTCACCCACGAACAGCGGGTGTCGTTCGCCTTTGCGAACTCCGTGGATGCAGCCAAAAGTGCCAGCTCCAACAAGGGCAAGGCGGCATCTACACCTGCTGAGTACAAGCAAAACCAGTGCGCCGCTATGGGCATTGGTATGGGCCCCCGGATCCATGAGGAGTGCCCCTACTCGGCGATCAACCACTCCTATGCCTCCACGGGCAGCCAGGCTCTGGAAGCTGCCATCACCGCTGGCTACAAGCAGGTTTTTGGCAACATCGGCATCTCCGACAACCAGCGTCTTGTCTCACTTGAAGCCTTCCTCTGTGACGGCCGCATCAACGTGCAGGGCTTCATGGCAGGCTTGGTGAAATCTGAGCTGTACAAGAACAAGTTTTTCCACGCCGTGTCTCCCATGCGCGGCATCGAGCTCACCACAAAGCACCTGCTGGGGCGCCCTCCGATCAATCAGAAGGAAGTGAGTGCTGGCATTCAGCTGATCGCTGAAGAGGGTTTCGACGCTTTCGTTGACAGCCTCGTTCGTTCGGAGGAGTACCTCGAGACCTTCGGAACCGACACAGTTCCCTATCTGCGTGGTTTCAAGTCGGAAGCACGGGCTTCCTGCTCCACCTTTGTTGGCATGGCCGAAATCACTCCGGCCAATGCCAGCTCTGAAAACGCCATGTACACCGGCCCTTCCCTGGTGAAGCGTTTCAGCATGGATCTCAATTCCTTCGCTGCTGCTGCTGTCTATTCAGACGACAGCGATCGTGGTGGTTTCTCCTACACGAACGCCGTCAGCAACCCCCGCAACGCTGCTTACCGCCGCATGTATGGCGGCAAGTTCAACTACGGCCGCTTCTGATTCATTGCTGCCTGCAGCGATGAAGCGATGAGTTGAGTAGTTAGGGCAGGAGGGGCAACCCTCCTGCTTTTTTCGTGGGTATTACTACTCATTGAGAATCATCCTCGTTTACGTAAAGTCCCCGGGTTCTTTGGCTTGTGGATGTATTACTTCGGGCTATTGGTGCACGAAAGCGGCCAGGTGAAGCCTCTCTTTGGCACTGAAGTTCTCGAAGTCGCTGTCTCCAAATTCTTTGAGTGCTGTCTGAGAACGGGATACAAGCCGATTGATGTTCACTTGCGGCTGATCAAATCGGCGTCGCCACAATTTCCAGCTGAGATCTGTCTGGATAAAAATCTGTTGGTGTCGGCTTACAACCTTCAGGTGGAAAATTATCAATAACCTGCTGATTGCTTCAGCTGCGGCTGGCTTTCGGGGATGACATCTTGGGGACTGCCCCCGCCAAATGCCTCGTGGCCAGCCCCGCCGATGCCGACTCCAACCTCAAGCGGGCCCTCGAGCAGCTCAACGAGAACGAGGCGGCTGTTGCTGAGGCGATCAATGAGGCCCGCGCTGAGCACGCCCGAAGTGAACCGCCCCTCACCGGACAGGCCCTGCTGGAGCGCATTGATCAGCTGGCCAGCCAGAGCTCTCTCGACAGTCAGGACGCCGCGATCCTCTGCCACTGGCCCGATGCAGCTTCCATCGGCCAGGCCTGGTTCGAGCTCAAACACCCCGGCAGGAGCGTGCCCAGCCCGATGCTGGTGCTCGACGCCTATCTCGTTGGCGCCCCGCCGTTTCTGAGTAAGGCCCAGCGGGATCAGGTGGGCGATTGGTACCGCAGCAAGGTGAGTGCCAACCCCGAGTACACCGATGCCGTCACCGGCGCGGCCAAGGCCTTCGTGCTGATCGGTGATCTCAATGCCAGTGCCGCCGGCATGGCCTGGCAGACGATCATTCCCGATCTGCTCGAGCAGGGGCATGATCTCGAGTTCAACGTCACCAAGGAGCAGGTGACGGCGGCGGCGGCCCGCTGGATTGTTGCGGTGGCCGACACCTTCACGCCACCATCGCTGGATTGACGCGAGCGATTGATGGGTCTGCAGCTGGTTTCCGCCGACTACCTCCACGAGGACGGCATCACCTACCGGATCCGCCGCGACAGCCTCGAGCAGGACTTCACGATTGAGGAGCAGCGCGATGGTGCCTGGGTGGATTGCGGCCTGGATCAGGCGGTGAAGGATGTGAACTTCGCCGAGTTCAAGCGCCTTGGACTGCTGATCAAGAAGGTGATGGACGCTGATCAATGGCTGGCCTGAGGGGCCACGAATCGCAGCTGCCGGCCAGCCGCGCCAGGATGTAACGAATTCGTTACACCGCTCTCATGACCGTCGGAGAAATCTTCCTGGAGAGCCTCTCCACCGGGGTGATCACTGAGCACGAGGTGAACTGGCTGGCCTCCCACCAGACCAGCTTTGATCGGCCCGAGGAGGCCGCCGCCATCCGTCTTGGCCGCCTGATGGATCAAGGCCAGATCAACCTCGGCTGCCGCCTGCCCGAGCCGATGCTGCGCCACCAGGAGGTGCTGGTGGACTGGATTGAACCCCTCGGCCGTCGCCGTCACCGTCAGAGTCAGCGCGCGGTGGCCTGAACCAGCAGTCCGGCCTTGGGTGTGGGGCTGGGAATCAGCTGCAGCGCCAGGTCTTGATCAGGCTGCAGCTGCAGCTCCACCGCCTGCAGCAGTCCCAACGCCATCAGGCGGATCTCCAGTTCCGCCAGTGCCTTGCCCAGGCAGACCCGCTCGCCACCACCGAAGGGCAGCAGCGTCTGTTTGAACGAGCCATCCAGGTGGCGTTGCGGCCTGAATGCCGCCAGATCCTCGTCATTACCGGCCGACGTCGGGCTCAGCACCACCTGAATCACGCTGCCTTCGGGAACGGCCACCCCCGCCAACTCGATCGGTGCCAGGCTGCGCCGGAAAAAGCCTCCCACCGGCGGCGTCAGCCGCATCACCTCAAGAACCGTTGCGTCCAACCGTGGTGATGCGGTCTCGCTCGCTAATCCATCGCGCAACCAGCTCTCCACCTCGGGGTTGAGCAGCAGCGCACGGAACAGGCAGCTCAGCGATGAGGCCGTTGTCTCGTAGCCGGCGAACAGCAACAGCAGCAGCTGTTCGGCCAGGTCGTCATCGTCCAGGGGAATGCCGGCTTCATCCAAACCGCCGCTCAGCAGATCCAGGCCGCCTTGGTTGGTGCCCGCCTGGAGCACGCCCTTGATCCGCTTCAGCAGCCGTTGGCGCGCCGCCATCGCCTTGGCGAAGGGGGTGCCGGGAATCGCCAGGGGAATTGAGAACAGGGCCCGGGTCCAGATCTCGAAGTCGGCGAACAGGGCATCACGGTTGGCGCCATCCAGCCCCAGCACCGTGGTGGCGATCACGGCAAATGCGAAGCGCCGCATCCGTGCCGCCAGCGGCAGCGCTGTGGTGCTGGTGATCAGCTCCTGGCAGAGCTCCTCCACCATCTGCTCGATCGACGGGGTGTAGCGCGCCAGTGCTGCGCTGGAGAACAGTTGCCCCACCACCCGACGGCGGGCTTTGTGGCCGGGGCCGTTGCGGTTGGCCAGCGATTGGCTGCCCAGCAGTTGCCGCACGCTCTCGGGCCACCAGCCCTCCAGGGATTCGCCCTGGCCAAGCAGATCACCGATGGCCCGTTCGCCGCGGATGAACACCATTCGCTGGGCCAGCAGCTTGGTTTCGAACACATCGCCGTGGGCCTCAAAGCGCCGCTGGGCGAAATCCGCCTGGGTGAAGAAGGCCAGGGTTTCCCCCAGTCCGCTCACGGCGCCCGTGCTGGGGAGGGGGGTGGTGGCCATCGCGGCTTGGTGTGAGCTGCCGTTCTAGGTCTGACAGTGCTGCAGGCGCTGGCTATCCCAAGGGGTGTGCAGCGCGATCTTTGTGGAACTCAAGTCTCTGGTCGTGGTGCTGGTCGCTCATCTGGTCAGCGCCGGCCTGTCGAAAACCGTTGCCGCCCAGAAGGCACGCAACAGCAACCGCTGGGCTGTTGCGGGTTTTCTCTTTCGGCCGTTGGGTCTGATCGCCGCCGTGGGCATGCCGGACCGGCATCAGATCGTTTATCTGCGCTACCTGGCCGAGCAGCAGGGTTACCAACCCCGCCATGCCTGCGGTGGCCAGAAGGGCGAAACCTGAATTCAGCGGCAGCGCTGAAAACGAACAATGCTGCGGGTGAGCCCTTTCTCGGGCCAGTTGGGCATCACCCGCCAGGGGGTGTGCACCGTGAGCACGTCGCCCTCGATCGCAAAAAAGCGGGTCTGCTCCGTGCCCACCCATTCCGGATTCCAGGCCACATCCACCTGGGTGATCCAACGGTCACCCTCGAGCCGGTAGGTGCCGGTGTAGGCGATCATGCTGCTCAGCAGGCTCGATCGCTCCTCCGCGTTGGTCCCCGGTTGACGTCCCTCTGCTGAGAGCATGAAGGAGAGACGACCCTCCGGCGTGAAGATCACATAGCCCGTGGGGTGCTCGCCCATCGGCGCGAAGCTCTCGCCATTGGACTGCTGTTCAACGTCGTAGCTCAACAGCTGCCAAGCGCCATGAACGGTGGGGGTCGTGATGGCTTGGGCGGGTTGAACCGAACTGACGCTCACAACGAAATCTGTTTCTGCGCGGCAACCTATCGATCGTGATCCGGCTTCGACAGCCCGAATCAGCACATTGCTGCGCGATTGATGCCATTGGATGCCGATCCAGTAACAACAACAACGAAACTGATCAGCGGGCCGGAGCGTGGCGGTGGCTGGAGGGGGCAGTTGGCTGAGCCGGGTAGGAGTGATCGGTCCTGATTGAGACCGAGCCCGTGCTTCCAGAGCCTGGATCCGCTTGGAAATGTGCGATGTGCTGTCGGCTCGTGCGCACCAACAATTCGAACTCATGCGACTCATTTCTGGAGGCAACTGTTTGCTGCTGATGGCTGTCTCAAACCATCCACACATGCTGAATCTTTGAGTTCACAGCAAATCACCAGAATTCAGCTCTTGTTTCCCTTGAAATTTGCAAAACATGGGCTCTAATAGAGATGTCACGTCTTTATAGACCCATGCTTACCGGAGCTGATTTGCTCAACCGCGTTAAGGAACTTGGCGATTGTGCCAAGACAGACCTGGCGAGAGGCTGTGGATACGTCGTCACCAAAAAAGACGGTTCTGAGCAGGTGAAATTCACCGCGTTCTATGAGGCTCTGCTTGAAGCCAAGGGCCTGTCATTCTCCACGGGTGGATCCGGCGTTGGTAAAGGCGGCCGCAAGCTGTCCTACAAAGCTGTGGTTCAGGGCAACGGCAATCTTTTGATCGGAAAGGCCTACACCGCTCTGCTGGAACTGCAGCCCGGTGATGAATATGAGATCAAGCTTGGACGCAAGCAGATCCGTCTGGTTCCCGTTGGCGGCTCCGAAGAAGAGGATTGATCGCCGGTTCGGCTGCAACACCATTCTCCCCGTGGTTCCCTTAGGTTCCACAGGGATTTTTTTTTGACTCCGATGCCCTATCAACCCACAAAGGAGCATCTGGACCATCAGATTCCAGACGCGTTCAAGAGCATCAACAGCTTGATGCGTCAGCTGAAGCAGGACATCGGCATGGATGACCGCTACATCGCCCTCATGCTTGATGCGCTCTCGCGGGAGTATTCCGCCAAGCAGCCGATCCGAGAAGGTTTCGGCTTTCGCTGAACATCAAGCGGCGAGTTGAGCACCTGTTGCTTTCAAGCTGTTGCTATCAACCGGTGGAATGGCGTCTCCTCCACCCATGAAACGACTCCTGCTCGTTCACAACCTGGTGCAAGGTCAGAGCGTTGTGCATGAACTGGACGACATGGACTTCGCTGTGGAGTTGGTGGAGGGCGATCCGGAGACCGACGATCAAGGCGAGATGGATGTGGAGAGTCGCTTTTTTATCCGCGTTGACAACGATTGAGCTGTTGTAAGCAGCTCAGCACAGAAAGGATTGATCGGGTCGGATCAGCGCTATCTCGAAGGAACCCGTGGGTGGAAGGTGATGGCAACGCGCTACGTGCTTCGGACGGGGGAGGTGGTCCACTCCAACCGCAACCCCGAAGAGCTCGACGTCTACTGCTACCGAACCGGTGCCAACGACCACACCTGTCTCTTGCTCTCCGATCAATCCGAAGCAGATTTCCTGCTCCGCTACGGATCAGACGAGTTGAACATCGCTTATTGACGTCGCTCGGATCGTGGCCTGAATGGGTGGGCACCTAGGCAACGCCATGGACGACGTCAGGCTGCAACAGCTGCTTCAGGAGGCAGAAGAGCATCTCCGTGCCCGCAGCTGCCGCCAGCGCTATGAGCGCGCCGTGGTCCGTCTGCCCGACAGCCGCCGGGGCATCTGGTTCGGTGATGACAAGCGTGCGGCCTAAGGCGTGCCGTTGACGAGAAGGGCTGGCTCCAGGGGGGCGTGCAGCAACTCAAAAACCGAATCGATGCGCTCAGCCTCCACCTGAGATATCGAGAGCATCAAGGCCAGCAGATCGAGCCGCCGCCGCTCTTCGGCGGAATAGGGCCCATCCGAGCGCATCAGTTCTGAGGCCATGGCGTAGGCCGTGAGCGCTTGATCGGCCGTGAGCGCCTTGGCGGCCTCAAGCATCAGCGCCTTGGTGCCCTTCTCCAGGCGCATGGCCAGCACCGCATCCATCAGCAGCACCACTTCGTTCTCACTCATCCGGCAGTAGGGCTCGCGGTAATCGAGGGCATGCCGGAATGCCCTGGCCCCAGCCCGGCTGAGGGTGTCGTCCCACGACACCGCGGTGAGGCCAACAGCTGCAAAAGCAGTGACGACATTCATTGGGAATGGCGCAAGCGTTGCTCAACTGTCAACGAATGGTCGCGATCCCTGTTGTTAAAAGCGCAACAGCTCTATGCAGATGAGTCGTTGCACTTAGTCGGCCTCTCGCATCATTCCGGCAGGCGCTCCACGGCCACATGCATGAACCGCTTCACCATGGCGATCGGCCAGCCCTCTCGCTGCAGGTCTTCAGCGATCTGATCGATCTGGAAGCCGATTTCTTCGGCAACCAGCTCTTCCAGCAGCTGGTTCGAATGTTGCGTGGTGGTCATGGGCCGGTGCTCAAGCTCAGCAGCACTGCATCGGGCCTAACCCACCTCGGCTGTGTTTCGCCACCTTGATTTGGTCGCGTTCGGTTGCAGGCTTGCGGCGCCGTTGCCAGCTTGAAGGCATGAAACAGGCTTCTCTGCTCCGGCGCATCGGCACCTACCTGCTCGGCTTGGTGGATGAGTACTGGGCCATGCGTCGTCCCTGGCAGTACGGCGCCAAGGAGCCCCAATGCGGGCTGCAGTGCGATGGCGATCACTGCGAACCCGTCGACTGAGTCAGCCCTGCGCACAATGCGCGTTTACACGGGTTGCGGCTCCTCCATGTCCCCACAAGAGTGAGGTCAGCCAAGGAGATGAGATGGAGTTCAAAAGCCGCATTTTTGCCACCTCGCGTGGGTCCACCATCGACGCCATCGGCGAGGGCAAGTACCTGGTGTGCAATCCGGCCTATTGCTTCATGGTGCATGGCCTGCGCCAGGCCCATGAGGCCGTGCAACGTCAGGAAAAGCCCGCGCTCTGAGCCATGGCTGAATACCGGATTCACTGCAAGCACTGCGGCTATGAAGGGCAGGCCAACTCCCGTTGGATCCCCTTCGTGCAGGTGCAGAAGCGGGGGCAGGATTGCCCCCATTGCGGCCGCCCCACCCTGCTGGAGCCCTGGTGCAGGCTGCGGGCTGAAGCGTCCATGCCTGATTACTGAAAGGTCTGCCAGCTGCTGGTGAGCCACTGGGGAGCCACGCTCCACCAGATGGCCGTGGCCACAAAAATGGCGGTGAGGCCGATCAGGCTGGTGATCAGCTCCTCCTGCCGGTTGTTGGAGCGAAGTTTCCTGGCTTTGCCCACGGTTGTCCTTGGATGCTTCCCTCGGTGTAAGGCCTCGTCTCGGCCTTGGCCATCGGTCAAAACACCCGGCCGCAGCTCTGGCGATGATGTGTTCAGCCTCAGGGTCCGATGAGCACCGCCACGTTTGCTGAGTTCGCCGAACGGGCCGACTACTCCCTGCTGGAAGCGCTCACGCCTGACCCGGAGTCCACGGCGGATGGGGAGGACCACCGTCCCCGCCAGGTGCTCTCCGGCCATTACGTGCCGGTGACGCCCACCCCGATCCCCGAGCCCCAATACCTGGCGCACAGCCGCAGCTTGTTCAGCGAGCTGGGTCTCAGCGATGACCTCGCCCAGGACGATCAGTTCCGCCGCATGTTTTCCGGCGATCTCGGTGTGGCCACCGGTCCGATGCGGCCCTGGGGCTGGGCCACCGGCTACGCCCTCTCGATCTACGGCACCGAATACACCCAGCAGTGCCCCTTTGGAAATGGCAACGGCTACGGCGATGGCCGAGCCATGTCGGTGTTTGAGGGGGTGTTTGAAGGGCGCCGCTGGGAGATGCAGCTCAAAGGTGGTGGTCCGACCCCCTACTGCCGCGGTGCCGATGGTCGCGCTGTGCTCCGCTCCAGCGTCCGTGAATTTCTGGTGCAGGAGTTCATGCATGCCCTCGGTGTGCCCACCTCCCGTTCGTTGACGCTCTACGTCTCCCATGCCGAGACGGTGCGTCGCCCCTGGTATTCCGAGAACTCACGCTCTATGGACCCGGACGTGATGGTCGACAACCCTGCCGCCATCAGCACCCGGGTGGCGCCCTCATTTCTGCGGGTGGGTCAGCTGGAGTTGTTCGCCCGCCGTGCCCGCAGTGAGGCCCACCCTCGGGCGCATCAGGAATTGCACCAGATCGTGGTGCACCTGATCGAACGCAATTACCGCCAGGAGATCGACCCTGGCCTGCCCTTCAGCGACCAGGTTGTGCTGTTGGCGCGCTTGTTCCGTGATCGCCTCACGACCCTCGTGGCCAACTGGATCCGTGTGGGCTATTGCCAGGGCAACTTCAACAGCGACAACTGCGCCGCCGGTGGCTTCACCCTCGACTACGGCCCGTTCGGCTTCTGTGAGCTGTTCGATCCGCGCTTTCAGCCCTGGACCGGGGGCGGCGCCCACTTCTGCTTCTTTAACCAGCCGGTGGCCGCGGAGGCCAACTACCGCATGTTCTGGAAATCTCTGCGCACGCTGATGGAGGGCCAGGCGGAGGTTCAGGCCCAACTGGATCAGTTGCTGGAGGAGTTCCCCGCTGCCATGCAGGAGGCCATGCAACGGATGTGGAGCAGCAAACTCGGTTTGCCCAGGGCCGACGATGCCTTGGTGCAAGAGCTGTTGAAGCTCCTGGTGGAGTCCAGTGCCGATTACTCGATGTTCTTCCGCCGCTTGTCGGATCTGCCCGAGCAGATTGATCCGCTGCGGGACTGTTTCTATCTGCCCCTTTCGGCAGCCCTCGAATCCCAATGGAACGACTGGTTGCTGCGCTGGCGTTCCCAGTGGCCCAGTGGTGTTGATCCGTTGGTGATCTCCGCTGGCATGCGGCGGGTCAATCCGGCCATCACCTGGCGCGAATGGTTGATCGCTCCGGCCTACCAGCAGGCCGCCGGAGGCGTCACCTCCTTGATGGCTGAACTGCAGCAGCTTTTCAGCACCCCCTACAACACCCCTTCCGCTGAATTGGCGGCCCGCTACGACCGCTTGAAACCGCGGGAGTTCTTCAGTGCCGGTGGGGTGTCCCACTACAGCTGTTCGTCTTGAGCGCCGACGACGTTCTGGAGTTCTGGTTCCAGCAGTGCCGTCCCTGGCAGTGGTTTCGTCGCCGCGACAGCTTCGATGCCCTGGTGCGAGAGCGATTCGGCGAGGCCGTTGAGCGTGCCCTCGCCGGAGAGCTGGACCACTGGAGCTGTGAGCCCAGCAGCGGTCTGGCCCTGGTGCTGCTGCTGGATCAGTTCACCCGTCAGATCTGGCGTGGTGAGGCCAAGGCTTTTGCCGGAGATCCCCAGGCTCTGAAGCTGAGCCTGGCAGCGCTGGAGCGGGGATGGATCGCAGCGGAATCGCAACGACCGCGGCGGCAGTTCTGGCTGATGCCTCTTTTGCACAGCGAAGACATCAGCGTGGTGGCCCAGGCCATCCCTTTGCTCGAGCACTTCGTGGACGCTGCCACCGCCGATGTGGCCCGCCGCCATCTCCTCCAGCTGCAGCGCTTTGGCCGCTATCCCCACCGCAATGCTGCTCTTGGACGGGTGAGTTCACCGGAGGAAATGGTTTTTACGCAGCAATCACAACGTTGAGGGTTCCTCCCCTTCGTCCTTCATCAGGCGCAGCGCTGCATTCATCACGGCAGCTTTCACCGCCCGGCGCTCCAGCCCCTGGCGTTCGAAGTGCCGAACGATGCGCGACAGGTCCCACCAGACGGCCACTTCGACTTCATCCATCTCATTGGCGACGTGGAGAGTCATGGTTGCGCTGGGTCTTAATTCAGCTGTAGCCCCGTGCCAGCACCGCCTGAGGCGTCTGCGGAATGACTGCTGAATTCAGTTAATACTGCTGCACTGCATGCCGTTGTTTGGCCTTGACGCTTGCCCTGCTTGAGCTCCTGCTGTTTCTTGCTGCGGCTGGTTCAGCTGCAGCGGGATTGCTGATCCTTCAGTTGGGGCTGCAACGGGTGTTTTCAGTGGCACCGCGCTTGAAACCGGGCCAGGACGTTGTTGCTGCGGATACGTCGCTGACTGTGGTGATCCCGGCCTTCAACGAGGCCTACAACATCGAGGCCTGTGTCGCCAGCGTTCTGGCCAATCAGCCCCCTTGCCGGGACTGGTCGGTGCTGGTGGTGGATGACGAGTCCAGCGATGCAACGGTGGACAACGCCCTCCGGGCTGGCTCAGCAGCGCCCCACTTCCGGCTGATTCAGGCCGGCCCCAGGCCCGACAACGAACGCTGGGTGGGCAAGAACTGGGCCTGCAGCAGGGCCGTTGACCAGGTCTCCAGCGAGTGGCTGTTGTTCATCGATGCCGATGTTCGGCTCAAGCCCGATGCCCTGAAACGATCCCTGGCTCAGGCCCTTGATGAGCAGGCCGATCTGCTGAGCCTGGCGCCACGGTTGAGTTGCGGATGCCTGGCGGAATGGATGGTGCAGCCGATCATGGCCAGCCTGCTGGGCCTCGGCTTTCCCATCCTCGAAACCAACGACCCGGCATCGCCGGTGGCGTTTGCAGCGGGGCCGTTCATGTTGTTCAAGGCCTCCACCTATGCCCAGATCGGTGGTCACCGAGCCCTGGCTGGCGAGGTGGTGGAAGATCTGGCCCTCGCCCGCGCCATCAAGGGAGGAGGCCATCGGCTGTGTTATCTCCTGGGGCTTGATGCGGTCGATCTGCGGATGTACAGCGACCTCGCGGCGCTCTGGGAGGGCTGGACCAAGAACTGGTATCTGGGATTGGACAGGGATCCCGTCAAAGCCCTCGGCGCCGCCTTGGTGGTGGTGTTGATGTTTAGCGTGCCCTGGCTGTTGCTGCCGGCGTCGCTCGTACTGCTCTGGCTCCAACCCCTGCTGGCTTCGGCTTGGTGGTGGGTGTTGGCCCTGGCGAGCTTGGCCATCCTTCAACAGCTGCTGCTGCGGCTGTGGACGCGCAGCAACTTTGATGTGCCCCTCAGCTACTGGTGGCTGATGGGAGCCGGTGGGTTGCTGGTGGGTGCGATTGGCCCCGTCTCGATCTGGCGCACCCGCACGGGACGCGGTTGGACCTGGAAAGGCAGGGCTTTGAATTAGGCGTGGTGTCCCTTTTTGCGGGCATCTTCAGCCCGCCGCCGGATTGCCGCATGCTGGAATGCTTTTTCCAGCTTGGTCAATTTGGGTTGTTTGTCTTGCAGGGCAGCTTCGCCGCGGGCTTTGGCTGCGTTGATGAAATCGTCCGATTTGGTACCGCTGAGTCCACCCATTTCCATGCCTCAACTGAATCAAGCCTGGTTCCGTTGCGGCTTCATTGGGCTCGAAGCAAAGGCTTTCTATCGAATTCAGGTTTGAACGGAATTGTTTGGTAGTCCTTGATCCCATCGATGAGCCATCCCTTCTGAAGCCTCGGCATCTGGCCGCTGTGTGCGATGGTAAGCAGTCTTGATCAATTTCTTTTTTTGACGATCTTTATCGGAAATCTCTCCTGGGACGCTGAGCGGGAGGATCTCATTCATCTGTTCGGTCAGTACGGCGAAGTGAGCAAGTGTTCCTTGCCCCTCGACCGGGAGACGGGCCGCAAGCGTGGTTTCGCTTTTGTGGACCTCAGCAGCGAAGCCGATGAGCAGTCGGCAATCGACGACCTGCAGAACGTTGAGTGGATGGGTCGCGCCATCTCCGTTCGCAAGGCCGAACCCCGCCGCTGAGCTTCACAACAGCTTCGCTTCACCTCACTGTCCAAAACCGCGGTCGGTTGTGGATGGTGAGGTTTTGTCGTGCGTTGTGTTGGGCTGTGGCTGTTGAGAGGCCTGCTGTTGAGTGGCCTGGTTGAACCGACTGTCGAGCCAACGCGAGATGATGTAGATCCCAATGAACATCGGGATGTAGATCTGATAAGCACTCTGTTGTTCAATCTCGAGTTGATTGACGACGGTGACAGCAGCGGTACTGAGAACGAGGTAGATCCCGACGCGCCGAAACAGGGGAGATTTGAACAACGTTGTGAGAGCTCAAGCGTTTGATCATGTTCACCTGCCGTTGAACTCCCTCAACTGTGGGATGTGCCAGACGCGCTTTGCCTGCTGAATGGGGAGGCAATGCAACGCCCCGATGCCACCCGCCTATGACCTGATCATTGAGCGCGGGGGCTCGATCGTGGTGGAGACCATCGAGGCCTGTGACGAAGACGCTGCCTGGCGCATTGGTCTGATGTTGCACATCGAGGCGCTGATGGCCGTGGTCTGCAGGGATGAACACGACCCCGAATCGACGCGGGCTTAGGGTTTTCTTAAGAGTTGGAGCGATGTTGTGATCGGTTTGATCACCTCAGGCTTGTTCCTGGTGTTTCCCTCAATTCCCGGAGCGGATCTGTCCCTGTTCCAGCAGCTGAACAGGGAACTCGGTGCCCTCTGTCAGGAGCCACCCGCTCAGGCCATTAGGGTCTGTCGCCTACATGCCCGCCTGGTGAACGGCTGAGTCAGCGCTCGTCAAGCACCACACCACAGGCAACCCGTGCTCCACCTCCACCCAGGGGGGGCTCGTCCCTGTAGGTGTCGCCACCTGCGTGAACAATCAGTGCTTTCCCCTTCAGATCAGCTGTGCTGAGCCGTGGCGCCACCACGCTGGTGTTGGTCTTGCCGTCGTCATCCACCACCAGCCTGCTGAGATCGCCCCGGTGACCGTTTCCGAAGGGGCCGAGATGTTGACCCGTTTCGTCAGGGTCCCAGTGACCTCCGGCGGCCAAGCCGGCAACAGGAGTGCCCTCGGCGGTTTCGCCCACGTCGCAGCTTCCCGTGCTGTGGAGATGGAAGCCGTGTTCCCCAGGGCTCAGCCCGGCCAGATCGGGATAAATCACCAGGCCCTGGTCGGTGTCTTGCGCTGTGACGCTGCCGATCGATTCGCCAATGCCGTTGGCAGCAATGCGTTGCATGGTCACCTCCAGGGCTCCGCACCAGCCCGGTGTGAGCGTGAGCAGGCCGATGAGCAGAACGAGCTGGGCGAGCAGGCGGCGCATCACAGAACAGCGGGTTCTTGAATTGTCGCCCCCGGTTGGTGCCGTCTGCGGTGAAGATGGTGCGTCGTTCAGTTGATGCTTGGTGATGCGTTGGGAGTACACCCAGTTGCGCTTCGTGCCCCGGGGGAAGTCGTGGACCGGGGAAATCGAGGAGCTCTGGCTGGATGATCGCCAGCTGATCTCCAGAAGCCATCCGCAGCGTGACATCACCCTGGTGGGCTTGATGAATGAATTAGGAGAGCAGGGTTGGGAATTGGTGACCTACGCCCAACCCTTCACGGGCTACCACGGTGGTTGCTACACCTTCAAACGTCAGAAGTGAGCAGCTGCTTCAGAGCGGGCTGGTGCTGATGTGCTGGGCCATGTGCTGGGCCATTCCCATAAAACCGATCACGAGAAGAGCAACAGCGACGGTTGAGGCAATGGATGCCAAGCCCATTTGTGTTTGATGGCTCAGGCTTTTCATGCATCAACCTCGTTTTTCAGATGCACGAGAATGCATTGCTCGTAGCAACTGCCATCATCAAGATTGCAGAGGGTCAGGCATTCAAAATAGGCATTTACTTGTGATTCAGTGACGCAAGCTTGGCCAGCATTTGGTGGCTCCAGGTTTGTATTCAGCACGTCTTTCTCAATTCGCAGAGCGACGCTATGCCGATTTTCTTTTTTGGGCAATGAAATTATTGCGGCGGGTAAATACCTAGATAAAATTACCCATATCAGATCGATTGTGATGGTCGGTCTTTTTTTTGGGTTGATCCCTTGCTTCTTATGGTGAGCCGATGAGCAAGGGCACCCCCGCTGAACGGCTCGAGGACGAGCTCGATCGTGCCAAGGCTCGTGGCCGTTGGCTCAGTGACGATGAGCAGGCTGCGCTTGATCGTGAAGCGGATGCCGAAGCCCTTCTGGTGGAGGCCAAGCAACAGCGTGATCGCAAGCTGATCATCCTCACCGGAGTCTGCCTGTTGATTCCTCCGTTGTGGCCTGTGGCCCTGGGGCTGACCATGTTTCTTCTCTATCCAGACACCATGACCAGGATCGGGCTGGCTGCGGCGATCACTTTCCTGTTGGGCGGATTGCTGTTGGCCGGCGTGCTTGGTTTGGCGATGGTCTGGCTGATTCAGTGGCTGTTCTGATCAGGTGCTGTTCTGATCAGCTCTGCTGAGATCAGTTGCGAGATTTCACCACCGTCATGCCGACGGGGGCCAGGGCAATCAACGCCAGCTTGATGTGCTGAATGCCGAAGGGAATGCCGATGATCGTGACAAAACACGCCAGGGCGCTGCTGAGGTGACCAAGGGCCAACCACCAGCCGGCCACAAGAAACCAGATCACATTGCCGAGTGCACCCAGGGGGCCCGTTCCCAGGTCACCGCGTCCCCTGAGCTGACGCCGGTTCATGGCCTCGGAGCCGAAGGGCCAGAGCGAGAAACAACCGACCACCCAGCACGACCGTGCCCATGGCAGGCCAACGATGCTGATCGCGCAGATCAACGCGGCCAGCCACCAGGCCAGAGCCATGGGCAGTCCGCCGAGAACAACCCAGAGGAGGTTGAGGAGCATCGAAAGCATGTCTCCATTGTCACGGCATGCCCGATGTTCGTTCGTTAAATTCTGTAAAAGGTGTTTGACCAGGTATGCCGGGCTGTTTCGGGATTGTTGGTTGTGGGTATGTCGGTTCTGCTGTTGCAGCTCATCTCAGGCGCCAGGGCCATGAAGTTGTCGGCACCACCACCAGCCCCGGACGTCTGGCTGAACTCTGTGATCTGGTTGACCACCCCCGTCTTTACAGCGCGGGCGACCCGATGGCAGACACCAGCTTCCTGGATCGGCTCGATGGCGTTCTGATTGCGATGGCCCCCACCACCGCCACCTTTGAAGAGGATCAATACGAGAAGGTTTATGGCCAGGCGGTGCCGGCCCTGGTGGATGCCATTCGTCAACGGCAGGGGCGCAAGCCGCTGCATGTGGCGTATCTGAGCAGTGCAGGCGTCTATGGCAATCAGTCCGGTGCGATCTGCAATGAGCTGACGCCCCCTGATTGTTCCAACAATGCAAACGCTCTTCTGGCCAGCGCCGAGACCTCCGTTCTTTCCTTGAACGACCCCTCAATCCAGGCCTGTGTGCTGCGGCTTGGTGGTATTTACGGTCCCGGTAAGGACATTCCGTCGTACATCCGCAGCGCTGCTGGACAGTCGGTTCGCAAGAACGGCAATCACATCAACGCCTGGGTTCATCTGCACGACATCATCCGCGGCGTGGATTTCGCCTTCGGCCGGCGGCTCCACGGCATTTACAACCTTGTGGATGATCTCCAGTTCACCCGGCGTCAGCTCTCCAATGCCCTCTGTGATGACTTCGGATTGCCTCCCGTGATCTGGGACAACCATGATCGACCCGGCGCCCGTGTCTTCAATGCCCGTGTCAGCAACGCCCGGTTGCGTCAGATCGGATTTCGGCCCAGCGTCAGCTCCATGCTTGAACCTGTGGTGGCCTGAGCTTCGCTGCATCAGCATCAGCTAGCGGCGCAGGATGTCGTCTGCGGCTGAATTCATTTTTCGATACAGATTGCCTGAATTTCTCTCATATTGTGTTGTTCATGTAAAGCAGGATTGCGGGATCCACAGTCAACTTGTTGTGTTGATTAGAACCTTTTCATTCATCGCGGTGGTGCTGTGATAGACGAGTCGTTCTGCATCGAATTTGCATCCTCCCTGGCCTTGATCCTGCTTGAGCTCAATGCAGAGCTCCTCGAGCTCGCTGAAGAAGCCTCCAACGTCACAGCCGAGCTTTCTGTTGTTGAGCTTGAGCGTGCCTGCTGATGTTGGCTCGCATTCGTGCCGTCTTTGCTGATGCTCAAACGCAAGGTTTGGATCAGCTGTACGACGTCATCAATGCGGCACGTGATCTTGCACCGGATTCAGATTTTCAAGCCTGCTACGACCTGGTGATGGCATCCAGTGGCACTGAAGTGGAGACCTGGATCAACTTCACAGTGACCACGGCCACCCGGTTCGATCTTGATGATCAACCGGAGCCGGAACAGTTTCTTTCCGTTCTCGAGGAATGTTGTGATGCCCGTCGGGAGCAGCAGAGGGCTCAGCCCTCGGAATAGCGCAGGGCTTTGAGGCCCATCACCAGATGGGTGCGAAAACTTCCCAGCGCCATCACCTGCTTCGGTGATCGCGTGTCGCTAACGGCATCACCCTGGCCTTCAATCCAACGCAGCAGCTCCTGGGTTTGGTCGGCCCATGCACTCAGTGCAGCGCGCAGCAGTTCGTCATCGCTGAGTTGCCCTTCAGGAGCGGCGGATGGATCCATCGCCGCTTTCAGCAAGGCGTTGAGTTGCTGATGGCTCAGCGCGTCAGGAACAAAGGGATCAGGATCGATGCTTAAGGAAATCTTTAGACGTGACTCGACGGTAGTTCATGGGTATCGGTTGCGACCACCCGTGTTTTGGCTCATTGCCTCAGCGTGATGGAATTTGATCCGGGTCAACGCTCAGGCCGCGTGTGGCAAGGGCCAGACGCCGGGCTGCCAACAGAGCGGGATACGCCAGTGCTGAGCGTTGGTTGTCAGCAAACACCCTGGCCAGCAGCCTCAGCAGCGGATCACTGGGCTTCATGCGCCGGCTCAGTTCAGCAATGGCTTCACTGCCATGCCACGTCTGCTCTCCTTCGATCAGAACGGCGCCATTGCGCAGAGGCAGGCCGAGCGTATTGAGTTCTCGACGGATCATGTGATCGGCGCGCCCGTCAACAATGCGCAGGTTGGGAACACCCGCCTGCAGCTCACTGCGGAGGGCGAACTCTCGACAGAATGGGCATCCGCCGTCGTAGATGAGGGTTACCAGCATTGCTGAATTCTGTCGCGAAAGGCTTGGGTCTGGCGTTGTTGTTGCTCTGCTGGTTGTTGGTGGCGCCCCAGCCCTCGTGGGCGGAGTGGGTCTGTGATGGGGATCGGCTCAGTGTTGAGATCACGCGAGGAGCCGTTGATCTCACCGGTCTGGCGGAGGGCATTCCGAACACGTTGGAGGGAACCCTGCCGGGGGACGGCGTTCTGCTGCACTGGCGCGATCTTGACTTGCAACTTCCGCGCACCAACAATGCAGGTGCTCCCAGTTACACCGATGGCCGTTGGTGGTGGCGCGTTGTTGATGAATCAGCGCCGGAATTCTGGGAGCGCCGCGGCACGGTGATCCGTCACCAATGTGAACTGATCTGAACCTTCATCCTTCTACCGCCGTTTTCGCATGCGGCGGTTGGCCTTGCGGGTACCTCCATAGCGATAACCAGCTTGTTCGCGAAAGTTTGGCCAGCAGGTTTCGCACACCAGGATCCAGTCCGCGAGTCGGGCGGTGCTCACCCGGAAATGCACGTCCCCCGGCTGTCTGCAGGCATCACAACAGAATCTTTTGTTTTTCCACAGTTTTTCAACCGACTCCTCTGGCGGATCGGTGCCCTGAAGCTTCTCCTGAGGATTGCTTGCTTCGGTCACAGCAAGGAGCGCTTCGTTTCTACTTGAGGCGTCTTCGAAATCACTGATGCATTTATTGCTTGAAATCAATTGCCAGCACAGCATTCTTCACATTGAGCGGCTGGATCTGCCGGGGACTGCTGAGCATCTGAGGCTTGTTTTCCACGCCGATGGCCAAAACCACTTTGCTCGCCAGGATCAGTTGTTTTGGCCCTGTGGAAAAGCTGTGTATAACTCTACGAATCGCTTGGAACTTGGGCGTTGATGGAGGCTTTTAGGGCGGCCATCTCGTGGGCGGTGAGGTGAGCTTCGACGGCCTCAGGGGTGTTGTTCAGATAGTGGATCCATGCCTTGTAGCACTGTTCCTGCGTTGCTGATGGGTTCTGACCTTCACCACCTCCTGCGTTGAGCAGAAGCTCTTCAATCCTGGCCAGCCGAGCTTCGATCCGGCTCAAGCGGCTGGCGATGGCCTCGTTCTCTTGCGACACCTGCGGGTGGGCGGTTGTTGACGTGATTGTTGCCGAGGGCGCCCGGGTTGACGCTGTAGTACATGCGCACTAAAACAGATGTACTGCTCCATGGCTCATGTCTGCCAGTTCCCCCTACGCCCCCTTCCGCGCTGACGAGTGGATGCGCCATTCCTTGATTCGGCCGCGCAAGGTGTTTCCGGCAACGGCTTCGACCGCGGTTTTTCCAACGGTTTCTGCAACGACGAAACCTCGCGCCAGGCCATCCGGTTCTGCTCGCGTTTGTGAGGCTGTGCAGGGTGAGCTCTTCCTCTTCCCCGTTGTGATCTGCTGAGCCTTGGTCTCTGCGACAAACGTTTGCGGGAGTCGCTGTTTGATCCCTGCTCTGGCAGGGTATCCAATGGTTTTTGTTGCAACACCATGCTGTTGTTCGCTTCACAGACAGCTCCAGGCGGTCCGACTGTCATTCTTCCGGCCCTGCTGATCACCGGACTTCTCGTTGCAGCATCCCAGGCGTTCGTTCCCAAGGGCGGCGACAAGAACTGAGCCCTGCCGTTCGCCTTATCGAAGGGCTGAGAGAACATCAGCCCCGAAAGCATTGGCATCAAATCCCGGCTTTTTGGGTGTCTGTCCCAGTCGCACGATCACCGCGCGCTGGGATGGAGCCACCAGAAGAAGTTGTCCCTGATAGCCCTCAGCTGAATAGCTGTCATTGGGCAGATCCGGCCTTGATTTGCGGCGGCCGAGCCACCAGTGCGCGCCATAGGCCTGTTTGGAGCCTCGCGACGCCGTCTGTGCCTGCCGAACCCAGGCTGCGGGCAGAAGTTGCTTACCGTTCCAGCGGCCCTGATCCAGGTACAACTGGCCAAACCGGGCCCAATCGCGGCCGCTGGCCCACGCCAGGGATGAGCCCACCAAGGTTCCACTGTTGTCGTTTTCGAGAACGGCAGTTGCCATCCCGAGAGGCCCGAACAATGCCTGCTTGGGAAAGCCCCAGTAGCGCTGATCGTCATCGATGGTGTTTCTCAGGATCCGGCTGAGGATGTTGGTGGTTCCGGATGAATAGCTCCACTTTTTTCCCGGTTTTTTGCTGAGGGGTTGGCTGGCGGCGAACCCGGCCATGTCGGCTTCCTGGGTCAGCATCCGTACCAGGTCCGAGTTCAGTGTTCCCGTCGATTCCTCGAACGCCAGGCCGCTGTTCATGCGCAGCAGCTGATCCAGGCTGATCCTTTGGCGTGGATCCTGCGGATCACTCCATTCGGGCACCTTCGGTGGCTTGCCTGGATCCAGAAGCCCTTCTTGGATGGCCCGTCCGATCAGGGCATGGGTGATGCTTTTGCTCATCGACCAGCCAATCAGTGGCATGTCGGGCTGGATGCCTTGGGCGTAGCGCTCGGCGATCACCCAGCCGTTCTGCACCACCACAACGGCGCGGGTGCGTTTGGGTGTGAGCGGCTCGTTCTCTTCAAAGGCGCGATCGAGAGCCTCCTTCAGTGCCTGCTCATCAATCTCCGGCGGTTCTGCGGCGGCTGTGGCGATCAGGGGCCAGGCGGTGCCAATGGGCTGGTACGTCGCGGAGCCAGGCTGGTTTGGCTTGGGCAGCCGGGGTTTTGGATGCCCATTGATCCGCCAGGTGCAGCCCCGTTCACCGTTCTGAATCGCTTCAGCACGAATCAGCCCGAACAGGGCGCTGGCCTCAACGCGTCCAGCGTTTGGTTTGATCCGGGTGTGGATCATCCCCTGGCCGGCGGCCAGATCTTCGTTGAGCACCTGCTCTGGATCCATTCCAGCCATCAGCACGCTGCTGCAGAGCTGCTTGGCGCTGAAACTCGCCCCCGCCCTGGCGAATGTGATCAGGTTCCGCAGCGGAGGCTCCAGGCCTGCTGTGGCGCTGAAGGCCACGGCCGCCACGGAGATCACCACAGTGCGCCACTGCTGCTTTGTCACCCTTGCTTTGTCACCCTCAATGGCCATGAAAAAAGCGGGGTTGTCCCCGCTTCAATCATGGATGGAACGCTGGCTTCAGTACACGTCGTAGCTGACGCCGCGGTAACGCAGTTCCCGTCCGCCGCTTGGGTGCTGTTGTTGGTCGATCGATTCGTAGGCGACGCCGCGATAGCGCAGCACTTTGGTTTTGCTTCCAACCGGGGTGTGGACCCGGTCGGTGTGGCCCTTGTGGCGGAAGGCCCGTGCCATCTGTGTTCTGGCCGATTCGATGGCCTGATTGCGCACAGTCCGTGCCTTGATCAGTTGAAGGGTGTTCATCTCTCTCTTGCGCGGTGCCCACGCCCCCGTTGCCTGGCGTGGATCTGACTGCGGCCTGTTGATGAGGCTCAACGTGTCCACACCCTAACCCCAATTAGTATCAACGGCTACTGTTTTTTCTGCTTCTTTTGGAGCGGCGTTGTCAGCATGGTTCTGTATGAAGACAGCGCTTGTCTGGGGCAGTTCCTCTGGTGTGCATCTGCGGGCCGTCTGCGGCCGGCAAAACAACCCTGGCCGCCCGTCTGGCCGAGCAGCTGCGGTCCAGGGGGCGTCATCCCCTGCTGATCGCCTGCGACGACTACTACCGCTCTGGTTGGTCTCCCAGCTCGCGCTATGGCTTCGACACGGTGGATGCCATTGATGCGGATCAGCTGAGGTTGCAACTCAGCGCTGTTCGCTACCGCCAGTTGAACGCGCTGCGCAGCTACGACATGCGCAGCCGCAGGGTGAGCTCCAGGTTGTTGCAGCAGCCCTATGACATGGTTCTGGTGGAAGGCTCCTACGGGCCACAGCACCTGTTGGAGGATGTGCCCATTTCGCTGGTTGTGTACGTCGAAACCCCACTGCTTCAGAGGTTGATCAAGCGTCTCTGGCGTGATGTTCGCGACAGGCAGAGGCCGGCTTCCTATGTGATTCGCCAGATGCTGCGCGAAATGCTCCCGGGTGAGCGTCGCTTCATTCACCCTTTGAAGCGCCGCGCAGATCTTGTAGTTCGGGGCTACAACTTCGATCTGGAGCCGATTCTCAGCAGAATTGGATAGCTGCTTAAGCCTTGATCAGTCACAGTGCTGGTTTCTGCGTAGGCCTGTGCGTCTGGAGACTGATTGATTGATGGTTTCGATGGTTTGCCCTGGCTGATTCGATCAGCGGGTCTGCTTTTTAGGGCGAGACATCTTCTTTTTAGGGCGAGAGAGCAGGCGCGAGATTTTGGTCATCCATCGATCCGGTGCAGCTTGTTGCGTCGAAACAACCGCTGCTCTTTGCTTAGCTGACGCAGGGTTTGGGCCTGAAGGCTCTGATAGCGCCCAGCGGAAATCCATCAAGGATCGGGGCTTGCCGGCCGGGGACTGAGCCAGCACCTGCTGACGATGCTGATGTTGAGTGCGCAACAGCCTTAAAAGGCACCTTTGTGCACCATGGCTCAAGCAGGTCCTGTTCCGCCAGCAGGGGTCTCTCGTTCATCGCAGGCGTCAGACAGTGCCCGCCCAGGGGGACAGGCTCAGACCTTGTTTCCTTCGTCGTCCCAGTACTCGATTCTGTTCACTTCAAGATCGTCTTGTTTGAGTTTGGCGGCGATCTCCTTGGCCCTCGCCCTCAGATACAGCTCATCGGTCACCAGGCTTTGGTAAACGATCTCTTCCAGGGTTTCTGCGGGAGCTTCTGAGACGATCTGCTTTACGTCGTCCTTGCTCAGCTTCACGTCAGTTCGAATGCTGACGGTCTGCTCGAAGTTGAACTCGATTTCGTTGATGACCGATTCCATGGGCTCCCTGGCAGACAAAAAGAAACCCCCGCCAAAGGCAGGGGTTCCAAAACGGCTCGCAGGAGTGTGTCCTTGTTTCCACCCTGTGAGGCGTTTTTCCTCACAAAACCAACATGCCAATCCGATGCGTCCGCTGGGATTTCTGATGGACAGCCTTGCAGTTGGCCCCAGCGACCTGTCTCAAAGTTCAACCGCGTCGCCCCAGGCCGGAGATGCAAGGCGCTTCCAGCCCTGGGTCTGCAAGGACGCCCAGAGTTGTTCTGCTTCGGCCTTTCGCAGGTGTCGGCGTTCCTTCAGCAGGGGAGGGCCGTCAGGCAGGCGCCGGCCTCTGTCGATGAAGACCTTCGGCTCATGAATCCATCCCTTCTGGTCGCGATGGAATCGCCAGATCCAGCGGTCGTCGCTGTCAATCAGCCAGCCCTCTCCCATGACCATGCTGCAAGTACATTAGTACTAGCAATGGTGGGTTTGGCTGGTCAAGTGGTCTTCTGGTTCAGGTCCAGGCCAAAAAAAAAGGAGCAGGCCCCTCAGCCCACCCCTCCTCTTGACGCATGGAAAGCACCACTGCTTTCGTGATGCACTGTCCAAGACGATGGCGCTTTGGCGGGTATCGATGCGCACGTTTTTAGGTATTACTGCTTAGTAAGAACTGTTTTCATTCGCGTGATGATTCCGAAGGCGCGAGCATCACTGCCAACGCTTCGGGGAGTTGAACGAGCGCAGGTTCCCTCGCCTGCGCCTCCCCCAAACGTTCATGGGAGCAGGGTGCGGATCCAGCTGCCTTGGCGCTGATGGGGTGATCCAGCTACCAACCCTTCAGGATCTTCCGCGTCATGGCCTCTTTCAACATCAGCATCGAGGGTGGTGCCAGCTTTTCGTGCCCTGATGACGCGTTCATCCTTGATGCAGCCGAGGAGGCCGGAGTTGATCTGCCCTATTCCTGCCGGGCAGCGCCTGTTCCACCTGCGCCGGCCGTTTGGTGAGTGGTTCGGTGGATCAGACCGATCAGAGCTTTCTCGATGATGATCAGATCGGCCAGGGGTTTGCCCTCCTTTGTGTGAGCTACCCGACCGCTGATTGCGTGATTAAGGCCAATGCTGAAGAGCTGCTGTCTTGATCAGGGCTTGCGGGTGATCACAGGACGGCGCCGTTTCGGATAAAGCTCACGGCACATGGGGCAGACGGTTCCGTCGCAGCCCCGTGCTGTGCAGAACTCACGGCCCCAGAAGATGATCTGCAGGTGCAGGCGGTTCCAGTGCTCCTTGGGGAAGAGGCACTTGAGGTCCTGTTCCGTGCGCGCCACACTGCTGCCGTCGCTCAATCCCCAGCGTTGGGCCAGCCGGTGGATGTGGGTGTCGACGGGGAAGGCGGGCACGCCGAAGGCTTGGGCCATCACCACGCTGGCTGTTTTGTGCCCCACGCCGGGTAACGCCTCGAGTTCCTCAAAGCTCTGGGGTACGTCGCCGTCGTAGGCCGTCACCAGAATCTGAGCGAGGCGGCGCACGTTTCTGGCCTTGGTTTTGGCCAACCCGAGCTGCCGGATGAACGCCAGGATCTGCTCCTCCTCGAGTGCTGCCATGGCGGCGGGTGTCGGTCCGGCGGCAAACAGCGCCGGTGTCACCTCATTCACCTTCTTGTCTGTGCACTGGGCACTCAACAGAACAGCGATCAGCAGGGTGAACGGATCACTGTGATCCAGGGGGACAGGTGTTTCCGGGTACTGCTCGTGGAGGCGCTGCAGGATCACCTCCACTCGCTCAGACCTGCGCACGGGTGTTCAGTGAGTCAGGTGATCTTGGCGCTTCGGCGATTGCATCGCTTCGTTGCAGCGTTTCCCTGCCGTTGTCGCAGTTGTTTTAGGACCGGCAGGTGCGATCCTTGATCAGGCCAAATTTGTCTTCATTGCACCTGTTGAGCTGGAAACGTTCGGCGGCCGTGCTGCTGGTTGTGATGGGTGTGTTGCTGGCCTCTTGCCGCAGCCGAGACCAGAACATCGCCGCGGATTCCCGCCCCCAGGTGCTCACCACCTTCACGGTCTTGGCCGATCTCGCCCGCAATGTGGCGGGTGATCGGATCCAGGTGGCTTCGATCGTCAAGCCAGGGGCCGAGATCCACGGTTATCAACCCACCCCCAGTGACATCGAGCGCGCCAGCAAGGCGGACCTGATTGTTGAGAACGGGTTGGGGCTGGAGTTGTGGGCCCAGCGTTTCACGGCTGCAGCGGGGGACGTGCCCACCATCACCCTTTCGGAGGGGATGGAGCCTCTGCTGATCACGGAGGACGCCTATTCCGGTAAGCCCAATCCCCATGCCTGGATGTCCCCCCAGCGCACGATGGGCTACGTGGACCATCTGGAGCGAGCCTTCAGCCAACTCGATCCGGCCGGAGCCGAGGTCTTTGCCTCTAATGCGTCGGTCTACAAAGCCAAGCTCCAGGCCCTGGATCAGGAGCTGCGCATGGCGATCGCCGCGCTGCCGGCCCAGCAAAGGCTGCTGGTGAGTTGTGAGGGGGCCTTCACCTATCTGGCAGCGGATTACGGACTCGAAGAGGCCTATCTCTGGCCGGTGAATGCCGAAAGCGAGATCACACCCAAACGCATGGCACGGTTGATCGACAAGGTGCGCGAGCGGCAGGTTCCGGCCATTTTCTGTGAAAGCACCGTGAGCGATAAAGCCCAACGGGAGGTGGCAGCGGCGGCCGGAGCACGATTCGGTGGAACTTTCTTCGTGGATTCCCTCTCGTCTCCGGACGGGCCTGCACCCACCCTGCTGGAACTGCAGCGGCACAATGTGGGTCTGATCCGCAAGGGCTTGGACTTGTCCGAGAGCAACCGCTGATGCGCATTCAGGCCGACCAGCTCTGTGTGGACTACAACGGCACGGTTGCCCTGTACGACGCCAGCCTGCACCTGCCAGCCGGTTGCATCTGCGGTCTGGTGGGCATGAACGGTGCCGGAAAATCGACGTTTTTCAAGGCCCTTACTGGGTTTGTGCGACCCTCGCGCGGCAGAATCCGCATCAACGGCAGCAGCGTTGCTGAAGCCCAGCGTCATCAAGCGGTGGCCTATGTGCCCCAGAGCGAAGGGGTGGATGCCCAGTTCCCCGTGTCGGTGTGGGATGTGGTGATGATGGGCCGCTACGGCGCGATGAATGCGTTGCGGATTCCCCGCAGCTCCGATCGTGTGGCTGTGCGGGACGCCTTGACGCGGGTTGATCTGCTGGAGCTGGCCGATCGTCCCCTTGGCACCCTCTCCGGTGGTCAGCGCAAGCGCACGTTCCTGGCTCGAGCCATCGCCCAGCGCGCTGACGTGCTGCTGCTGGATGAGCCCTTCAATGGGGTTGATGTGCGCACGGAGCAGCTGATGGCTCAGCTGTTTCTTCAGTTCCGCGACGAGGGCCGCACCATCCTGATCTCCACCCACGACCTGGGCCATGTTCGTGATTTTTGCGATCTGGTGGTTCTGATCAACAAGACCGTGCTCGCCTACGGGGAAACCTCAGAGGTGTTCACGCCCGAGAACCTCGCCATGACTTTCGGTGGCGTGCCGCCCGATCTGCTGACGGGCAACAGCTCCCCTGAGGAGACGTTCTAAATCAGAGCTCTCCCGCGTCCTTTGTCATTGCCCGAGAGGCGTCGGGCATCAGGGCAATGAGAGCCTGCTCCAGGTCTTGCATGAACACCTGCATCGCCTCGCGACGGTTGCTGCGGTACTGATTCAGGCGAGGCCGCACGGGCAAGGCTCGTCCGAGCTGCACCTCCACCCGTTGTGGGCCGAGGCTGGGCTGACCCTTCCAGGGCTTGTCTTCGATCCAGCCGATCGCTTCCTCCACCAGCAGCAACATCTCGGCAAAGCGGTCAAAGTCGGGTCGATCACTGATGTAATGACCACTCACGCTGGTGAAATGCTCCACCAGTCGCATGCGGGTGAGTTCGAGGTCGGCTTCCCGTGCCTCCCAGTCCGCCAGGCTTCGCTCCAGCGGCGGGAGCTGATCAACACCCTCCCGGTAGATCCGATCCCAGGCGGCCTGCTCGATCCGGCGGCAGCGCTCCTGAAGATTGCCGACGGCACGCAGGCCGAAATGCGTCTCGGCTTTGGCCAGGCCATGCCGGCGGTAGGCATCAATCCTCTCGCTGAAGGTCTGTGCTGGGTCGGGCTTCAGCCGTTCGAGCTGCTCAAGGGCTTTGAGCAGCTTCATGCCGATCTGGATCAGCCGGTCGCGGCTAGTGGTCTCGGGATTGTCCGGTCCGGCATCGGGGTAGGGGATGCCGAGATGGCATTCGAGGGATGCCAACCGCGCTTGGAGGGCGATCCAGTTGGGGTGTCTCCAGCTGTAGTGAATGCCGATGGGCAACACCTCCAGCGGCCGCTCGTCGTTGGCTCTTTCCAGATCCTCAGCGGCCCAAAATGCCAGCTGGGCCACCCCCGGCTCCAAGGGAGCCATCTCGCCGGAGAGGTTGTTGGTGGCTCCTTCTGGTGCCACCACCAGCGGATAGCGCCCTCGGCTCAGAGCCGCACGGGCCTGGGCGAGGGCCGGCCGGTCCAATCGACCGCGGTGGATGGCGATGCCGCCACTGCGTTGCAACAGCCAACCAATGACCTGACCAGCCCAAATCGGAATGCCACGGTCGTAGAGAAACCGCAGCTGGATGGGTCGTGGCAACGGCAGCTTGAGCCGCCGTGCCGCCTTGGGAACACGGCTCCAGAACAGATCCGCCAGAACCACCGGATCGCGGGTGCTGGGGTGGCGAAAGGCGATCAGCAAATTGCAGCCGCCCGACTGCTGCGCTGCAAAGGCTTTCGCCAAGTCTTCTGCCGCATTGCCCTGGTGGATTTCGAGCCCCTGACTGCGGAAGAGCAGCGGAAGCAGGCGGCTGACCACGGCCTGAACCATCCGGTTGGGGCGGGTGGGTAGCCGGCGCAGCGCGGGACGTGCGTTCTGGGTGGAGGCGCGGGGCATCGAACCGGCTGCAGCGCGCCCATACTGAACCGATGGAGCTATTGCTGGAACCCCTCAGTCACGCCTTCATGGTCAAGGCGTTGTTGATCAGCGCCCTCGTCGGTGGTGTTTGCGGGCTGTTGTCCTGCTTCATGACGCTGAAGGGATGGGCGTTGATGGGTGACGCTGTCTCCCATGCCGTTCTACCCGGCGTAGTTGTCGCTTATGCGCTGGGCCTGCCCTTCTCCTTGGGGGCGTTCGTCTTCGGTGTCGGATCCGTTGCCGCCATCGGCTTTGTGAAGCAGAAGTCGAGGGTGAAGGAAGACACCGTCATTGGGCTTGTCTTCACCGGCTTCTTCGCTCTGGGGCTCGTGCTCGTCTCCAAGACGCGCAGCAACATCGATCTCACCCACATCCTGTTTGGCAATGTGCTGGGGATCTCAACGGGGGATGTGCAGCAGACCCTGGTGATTTCGGTGCTGGTGCTGGTGCTGCTGCTGCTGTTCCGGCGGGACCTGATGCTCTTCTGCTTCGATCCCACCCACGCCCGATCGATCGGGATCAACACCGGACTCCTGCACTACATGCTGTTGGGACTCCTCTCCCTGGCCGCCGTTGCCGGTCTGCAGACCGTGGGAATCATCCTGGTGGTGTCGATGCTCGTCACCCCCGGGGCCACGGCCTATCTGCTCACCGATCGGTTCGACCGGATGACGCTGCTGGCCGTCACCAGCAGCGTGCTCTCCAGTGTGCTGGGAGTGTTCATCAGCTACTGGACCGACAGCTCCACCGCCGGTTGCATTGTGCTGGCGCAAACCGCGCAATTCGTGCTCGCCTTCCTTCTTGCACCTGGGCAGGGGGTGCTGCGGCGTCTCTGATCAGTTGATGCGTGGATCAGTGGATCAGCGCTCGTCGTCGTCCCAGTCGTAGGTGTCGTTGAAGCGCTGAACGCCGGCTTCTCGAAAGTGAAAGTCCTTGGCGGAACGACCCTGATCCGATGCCGTTTGCTTGGAACCGTCCTGGTCCCACGGCTCGCGGTAATCAAGATCGTCCCGCATGTTCTGGAACGGCTCAGGAGGCTTCGCTGTCATCCCACTTGGCTTTGCCATCCAGCAGTTCGATCAGCTCCTGGAGCTTGCCCATGGTGACGCGCACATCGGCACCGTCGGGCAGAACACCATCGGCCACCACGTTGTAGTGGTCACGGCACTGGTTGCGCAGCTCCTGCAGGCGCTTCTTGGTGATGGTCTTTTTCTGTTCTGCCGTTGCCATGGCGATTGCGTGGTCTGGCCCTCATCCCTAGCAGAGCAGGGTGCTGCCTACCGATCTACCCCGGAAGAACCTGGCGAAAGCCGTGGGCTTCCACCACGTTGAGCGGGGTGTTGAACAGTTCACTCAGTTCGGCGGGCCGCAGCATCTCCCGTGGGCTTCCATCCCCAACAAGACGTCCCTCTGCCAGAAACAGCACCCGTTCCATCTCCGGAACGATCGTGTCCACCCGATGGGTGACCTGCACCACGGTGGTTCCCGCTTGGATCAAGCGCCGCAGGATCGCCAGCAACTGATGGCAGGCCTGGAGGTCGAGGGCACGGCTCGGCTCATCCAGCACCAGCACCTCGGGTTCGTGAACAAGGGCGCGAGCGATCAACAGGCGCCGCCGCTGTCCGTCCGACAGCTCTCCGCAGCAGCGTTCACGGATGCTGTGGAGGTGCAGTTGATCGAGCAGATCCCGCGCCTGCTCCCATTGCCGCGCAGTGGGCTTCTGATCCCGACCCAGCCGGGTGGCCCCATAAAAATTGCTCACCACCGCCTCTTCAACAGCTGTTTTGGGGTGAAGCCGCTGTTCCATGTCGCTCGACACAACCCCCAGGCGGCTGCGCAGCGCCCAGAGGTTCACCGTCTCGCTGCCAAACAACCGCAAATGAGCGTCAGGGCGAACGATGGGATACAGGCTGCGGTCGATCAGTTTCACCAGGCTGCTTTTGCCTGCGCCATTGGGCCCCAACACCGTTGTGGACTGCCGCAGTTTCAGTTGCAGGTTGAGCTTGTGCAGCACCGGGCGATTGCCCAGCCATGCCTCCACATTGCGGAGATCCAGCCAGGTTTCAGTGGTCATGGCCCTCCTGCAGCAACCGATCGATCACGATCGACAGGCGCGGAGCGACGGGCCGGAGCTCCTGCTGCCGCTCACTCCAGATGGCGTCACGCACCAGATCACTGAGGGGCACCAACTTCATCTCCTGGCCCTCCTTCAACTGCAGTTGGCTCACGGGCACGCTGAGCGTTCCGCGGAACACGTGGGCCACTCGGTTGCCGCTGTCGTCGCTGAACCATGGTTCGAGCGGCACGCTGGGTGACCAAGCGATCTCTTCCTGCAATTCGCGGTGCACGGCTTCGCTGGCTGTTTCTCCCGGATCGAGATGGCCGCCAAACAACCCCCAGTGGCCCGGATAGATGATCGAGTCGATGTCGTCGCGCAGTTGGAGCAGCCATCGGCCTTCTCTCTCGAGCATGGCCAGTGCGACAGCGGGTTTCATGACGCCTCCGGTGTCTTGCGGGACCACTGGGCCAGTCCACCGCCCCGACCCCGCGCTGTGAGTGTTCCCTGCTGCTCGTTCAGTTCGATCAGGGCAAAGAAGGGCAAGCGTTGGGGTTCCGGTGACGGCAGGCTTCGCTGCAGCAGCACCTGATCGAACCAGCTCAGCTCCAACGACGTGAAGCGGAACATCAGCAGTGGTCTGGAACCCTTCAGCTGGGCCTGGCCGCTGAACCGGAACCGGAAACCGGCCAGGCAGACCTGATTCACGATGCTCAGGCCCTGGTCGCTGTGGCTCAAGCTCAGGCTGGCCTGCAGCCAGCGCAGCAGCGTTGCGGTGCCAGGAGCCGGTGCATCCCCGCTGCGGGTCCAGGTTTGCTGCAACATCCAGCAGCCCGGCAGCTGCTCGATCTGAATGCCGCTGCCCTCACGGCGGCTCTGGTCTTCCCTCGCCAGAAGAGCTGCGGCAGGAGAACCAGGCAAGGCTGAGATCATGGGGCTCTGCAACATCCCCATCTTTTCGGAGTCGGCCCATGCAGCGCGACAAGCGCCGGACACCTCCCATAACGGACCTGCTTCTACGGGGACTGCGCATCGGGGCCAGCACCGTTGCCCTGGTTGAACTGCTGCGCAGCGATTGGATCGGAGGGGGGCTCGCCAGCTTGGCCTGGCTGGTCTTCGTTCAGGTGGAGCGTCGCCGGGCGCCGCTCAAGCCTCCGTCCTGAGGATCGAATCGATGCAATTCGGGTGTTGCCGGATATAAGCGTTGAACTCCATGGCCAGCAGACGGGCCTCAAAGGCATCGGTGGCGTAGAAGCAGGATTCCAGCTTTTCTCCGTTGGATGTCTTGTGGCGGACGGTGTAGGCAGCCCGTCCCTGAGCAATGCTGGCCATGGACTGATGAAGCAGTGGTTTCAAGCTGGCACTCCTGCCGGGTGGAATTCCATAACCATTCATTCATGTTTGCGTTTCAACGCTTCGTAAAGCTGTTTGAAGCGACCAACAGTCCGTCTCACCTCTCTTCCCGCATCCCGCTGCCCATGGCCTCCCCTGCTTTGGCCTTCAACGTTGCTCTCGCGTCATTCCTGTCCCTCATCGCAGGGCCTGTTCAGGCGGAATGGCAGCCGATGCAGGAGCCTGCGGTTTGGCAATCCCGTCGCGGCGATCTGCTGCCGGGCGACGGCTGGATCTTCATGGAAGCCCTCGACACCCCCGCGATCAAGGCGGCTGAATACATCCGGGCCCCCAAGAGCGTGGACGGTTCCGTTGAGGTGGAAGCAGGCCTGCTGATTCAGCGCGCTGGCCAGGACCAGTGGACGCAACGGGTTCTGCCGATGCGTGCCAACTGTGCCAAAGGTCAGCTGGAGCAACGCCAGGCCAATGGTGCCTGGACCATATACCCCGGTCGCGATGGAACCGTGGTTAAGGTCCGCTGGATCTGCGCATTGCGATGAGTCGGCCTGCTTTTCGTTACGAGGAACCGGAACGCTTCGGCGAGTCGCTCACCACAGCACGCCCCTGGAACCGGTCTGCCCTGACCGATGTGGAGCGGCTCAATGGCCGGGTGGCCATGCTCGGTTTCTTGGCTGCCGTGGTGCTTGAAAAGGCCACGGGCTTGGGAATCGCGGGTCAGCTTGGTGCAGCTCTGCGTTGGTACCTGCAGTTGGGTTGATCGATGACGGTTGTTCCTGTTCTGAAGGACTCCCAACGCTTCAAGTTGGATGCCACCGACGACGCGATCTTCTACAGCGAGCCGCGTTTCGTTCACCATCTGGATGCGGGTTTTCGTGCTCGGCTGACGACCCTCTACCGCGAGCGCATTCCTCCCTGTGCCAAGGTGTTGGATCTGATGAGCAGTTGGGTGAGCCACCTGCCGGAGGACGTCAGTTACGACAACGTCATCGGCCATGGTCTCAATGTTGAGGAGCTGAGTGCCAACCCCCGATTGGATCGGCACTGGGTTCAGAACCTCAACCGCGACCAAACCCTTCCGGTTGAGGATGCATCGATCGATGCCACCTTGATCGTGGCCGGTTGGCAGTACCTGCAACAGCCCGAGCCGATCGCCGCTGAGCTGTGGCGGATCACCCGCCCTCGGGGTCAGGTGATCGTGGCGTTTTCCAATCGAATGTTCTTTACCAAGGCTCCCCAGGTCTGGACCGACGGTGATGACGGTGATCACCTGCGTTACGTCGCCGAGGTGTTGATGGCCCAGGGTTGGCCCCAGCCGGAGATCGTTGCCGAAGACACCCGCGCCGAGGGTGTGATGGGCTTGTTCGGCGGCAAGGGAGATCCTTTCTTCGCCGTTGTGGCCGAGAAACCTCTCTACTGATTCCTCGACTTTCCTTTGCCTTGCAGGGATGGACGTTGTTCTGAATTGCGGCAGCGTGAGGCGAGAACCAGGATCTCCATGAGCTTCACCCTTCCGGGTCTTCTCCCTTGGCGCTTCAGGATCGTGTTGATCGGTCAGCAGGTGGTTCTTGAGGCTTCGTCTGAGGATCAGCAGCTGAGCACGGTTCTTGAACCTGGTGGAAGCCGCATTCGGCGTGGCTACGACCTGATCAAGGCTCCGCAATGTGCGTTGATCCGGTGAGCAGCACGTCTCGCCTCACTCAGCCCGTCGTCATCTTCGGTGGTTTTCTGAATGCCGAAGTCCGCCAGTAAATGCAAGGGATCTCATGCCCACCCGGCAGTGATGGGCCTAGTTTGGGCCTACCTCCGGCATGCCGTGGCGATGCCGGCGATCGCCGTTATCCTCTGGTTACGACGCAGGCTCGCCCACTAGGGCACCCCTGCACTGGGAGAAGTCGAAATCCCAGAGTGGACGCCTTCCCGGCTCCGGTCACCCACCCCCTGATGAGCCATCAGCTCGGATGAAGGATCGGATCACCAGAAATCGGAAGGGCGTCCTGCACGTCAACGGCACGCCTGTGCGGGTGCCGAAGAGTGCTGACTACACCGACACCGAGGCCCTGCAGTACGTCGAGAAATGTGCTGAGTGGGCCCCAGGTGCCCGGTGGGACTTCTCGATGCTGGAGATCGGAGCACTGAATCGGATAGCTGAGGCCAAGGGGATTAACGACTAAGCCCCATGCCTTTTACGGCCAACAACAACGGAGCTGCTCCGCTGGCGCAGCCCCCTGTCCGCACGCATGTCGTGCCGGATTCCAAGTCTCCACGTATCAACGCGAAGCCTGAGGTTGTCGAACGCGCCTACGACAACAGCGTTCAGGAACCTCTGACGGCCAGCGAGCAGGGGTGCGACTGACATGACAACCCTCGAGCTTCAGCTCGAGCAGACCAGGGCGGAGCTGAGGCGACTCAGCTCTGCTGTGGAGCAGCTCGTAGCCACCACCCCCCAGCGCAACAAGCAGTGGCTGGAACCTCGAGAGCTCGCCCAGCTGTTGGGCATCTCGACTCGCACCCTCTGCCAGTGGCGCGTCGACGGACGGTTCCGTCCCATCTCGGTCCGTAGGCACGGGCGGGGTCATCAGTTCCATGCCGATTGGGCTCTAGCTGATGCCCAGGAGGTGTCCCGTTGATGGAGACGTTCCTGCCGCCGCTGGGCAGTCGCAACACCGTGCCCGCCGAGGACTGCGAAAGCGCAGCTCGGTGGGAAGCGTTGCGGGCCCACTACTACCGCCAGGTAGAGGTCCATCCCGAGTTCGCCGACTACTGCCTGGCGCTGGCTGCGTATTACGCCCAGCGGGATGCAGATCGGCCTACGGCCTGACCAAGAAAAACCCGGCTGAAGGGAAGCCGGGCCGTTCACTAAGCCTTCCTAATTATGCCCAAGAATCCTGTCCAGAAGGGCGGTCTGCCATTGGTGGACTGGCCCCAGGTAGATGCCTACCTAAAGCTCACAGAAGCCCCCGGCGAGCGGTTGCTCGTGCTGTTCCCACCCAAGAAGGGTGGTGGCGGCGGCATCCACTTCGACATCACCGATGGGGTGATTCCGAAGGATGAGGTGGAGACCGGCCTGCGGAATAACCGCCACCACAGCCTCGGCATCGTGGTGAACCCAGCCCTGCCGAAACCGGCTGACTGGGGGACCAAGCCTGAGCACTTCACCAAGAACGCACGGCTCAAGGTTTGGGGTGCCAGCAATGACCACATCAACTGCAGCCGGGTGATCTTCATCGAGGGCGATGGAGGCCTGACCGATCAGGAACAGATGCAGGTCGTTCATGACGCCCTGCCGGTTACTCCAACATTTGTGCTGCGGACCGGCGGCCAGTCGCTGCACTTCTATTTCCGGGTTGACGAGGAGTTGACCCCAGCCAAGTTCACGGAGCTGCAGAAGCGTCTGAATCTGGCCTGCTCCAAGGTGAGCGAGGCGTATGGGGCGGATGACTCCATCAGTAGCCCATGCCAGGTCATGCGACTGCCGGGTGGTGTGCACGGCGGTGTCTACAAGGACCACGGCAGGAAAGAACACGCCCGCATGGTCCTTGTGAGCGGACGTGTCTACGGCCTCCAGTTGCTGGAGAAATTCCTGCCGCCGCTGGAGGACAGCCGGCCTCGGTCATCACCTCGGAAGGGCTTCTTCAGTGAGGACAGCCACTGGTTGAAGGAGGAGGGATGGTTCTCCCGTCGCTCCCGCGAAGAACAGCACCGCCTGGCCGTTGAGATGGCTCAATGTCTGCCCAAGCGTGAGCAGACCGGGCAGGGCGATTACGCCATCTGCATCTCCGCGCTTTATGCCCTGGTGGGTCACTTCGGGGCTGAAGAGGCCGGCGCCATTTGCCTGGAGGCCGGCTGGGAGTCCGAGAACTGGGATCCCATCGAGCGCATCACCACGATCAACAGCACCCCCACCAACACCATCGGAACCTTCATCGAGAAGGCCCGGCAGGGCGGGTGGCGGTTACAGGAGGAGCTGCTCGAGGCCGCGGCTAAGCCGATGCCGGTGGAGCGGCCCATCACCTTGGAGGAGATGTTTCCCGCCTCGGTGGCTGCAGACCTGCGGCGGATCACCCGCTACATGCCGTGGCCAGACACGCTGATCATCACCAGCTTCCTGACCACGGTGTCGGCGGCGGTACGGCTCGGCTGCACCATCGAGTTGATCGCGGAGACCGACTTCGAGGTGCCGCTGAACCTCTACCACTGCGTTGTGGGTGACACCGGCACGAGGAAAACCCCGGCAGAGCGGGCGCTCATCAAGAAGCCGCTGGCCCCTCTGAAGAAGGAGCTGCGGCGTCAGTACCGGGAGAAGTTGCTGGCCTACAAGGCCCAGCTCGCTGCAGCTGAAGACGGTGATCCGCCAACTCCCCCGATGAATCCCTGCCTGGACATCAGTGATGCCACGCAGGAAGCGATGGAGGAGCAGCTAATGGCTCAGGAGCAGTGGCGATTGGGTTTGCTGGTGCTGAAGGACGAGCTCGCCGGTTGGTTTGCTGCGCTCGATCAGTACAAGCCGGGCGGCAAGTCCAAGGCCGGAAGCGCCCAGGCCAAGCAGATGCTCGAGTTCTTCGACGGCAGGGGGTTTTTCTCCAAGCGTGTTGGGGAGAGCCGTTACTGCGACGACACCAAGATCACCATCTCTGGAGCGATTCAGCCAGACGTGCTGCGGGGCATGCAGGACGACAAGGATGCCGATGGCCAGTGGGCTCGGTTCTTGTTCTCCCCATTGCCAGCCAAGGTCGTGCGGTTGCCGGACACCAGGAAAGCAGAGGAGCTCAAGGCCATCGCAATCGCTGAGGAAGCCCTGAGCGTGATACCGCTGAGGGTTCACCGGATGCCCTCGGTGTTCCTGACCCTCGACGCCGAAGCGTTGAAGGTGTTCTGCGATTACGACTACCGGGTGTCGGAGGCGGCGCAGAAGGCAATGCTTCCGAGCCATGCAGCTCTGCTGAACAAGTCACCCGGAAAGGTCGGACGAATTGCCGGCCTGCTGTGGGTGCTCGATTACGTCACCGATAAGACCGGTGATGGTGAGGTGGGTGTCGAGTTCGTCCAGCGAGCCATACGGCTTGTTGAACACCTCGACCGGTACGCCATGCAGTTCAACGTGGAGGCCAATCAGACCGCCAAGGAGAAGTGCATGTGGCGCCTCCACCGCAATGCGGGGAAAACCAAGGACTGGATCCCACAGCGGACACTCCGCAACAACTGCAGCCCCGCCGAGAAGGAGCGGTTCGATGCCGCCGAGATGCAGGAGATGCTCCAGGAGCTAGCCAAAGCCGGTTATGGCGAGGTCCGCTCTGGTCCCCGCGGTGGCATGGACTATCGATTCCTCCTCCCCAAAGAGGGAACGCGGGAGGTGTGAGGGAAGGTGGGGTTCCCGCGTGAGAACCGCTGGGCCCCGTGCCTTCTCAGGTAATGAGGGAAGGAGGGAACTAACCCTTCTTCTTCCATTGCTGAGGAAACAGACCGAGGCCCGGCAGCTCATAGAGATACCCCCCTTCCCGCCTTCCCGCATAAGCCCCACTCCGACTGCGCCGGAACGGTTCTTACGAGGGAAGAAGGGCTCCCGCCTAGGGGAAATTGGCCCTCTTAAAAAGCCGATTCACCCCAGGAAAATGGGTGTGATGGCGTGATCGTGGCCATGAATCACCTGATAGCGCTGCAGCAACTCCAGGCCCGGCTGGACCGTGTTGCTCCTGCAGTGGTGCCGCCCACGATGCGGTGTTTCACCATTCACGACGGCGAGGACGATCAGTTGCCTGATGACCTTGGTCGTTGGGATCTGGTTGTCCGCATTGAGGGGCCGCGGCCCTTTCATAACGATGCGGCCATTCAGAAGTTCTGATTCGGCCCTTAATAGGGCCAGTTAGCCGAAGGCTTCGACCACGGCGACCTTGTGTTCTTCGCGGACGGCCAAATAACGCTCCAATGCCGCCAGCGACGTATGGCCGCTGATGCTTTGGAGGTGTCGCAGGCTGATGCCCTTGTCATTGGCCGCCGTTAAGCAGCTCCGCCGGAACGAGTGGGTGCTGACGCCTGAGAGGCCCAGCTGTTCACACGTTGCCCGCAGCTGTTTATCGAACGCTTGTCGGCTCATTGGCCTGCCAACCACTCCACCCGGGACGATGAAGTCCGATGGGCTTGGGTTGGTCTCAGCCTTCCACCGTTTGAGTACATCAAGCAGCTGAGGGGCCAAGGGCACCTCCCTCGATGTTTTCGTTTTGGTGGTGGCTGCAGTGAAGAGGATGTGTGTATCAGAAATTGCTGCCCACGTGAGCAACCGAGCCTCGCTGATCCTCGCGGCTGTGTAGCGGAGGATTGTGGCGAGGACTCGATGAGGCCCAGCAGGCAGCGCATCGATCAAGTTGTCCAGGTGCTGAGGACTCAAGACCGACGCCTGGCCGAAGCGGTTTTGCTTCATTGATCAGGAGTGGTGCAAGTGAGCAGAGCAACGTTTGCAGAACGGGTCTGAATCGGTTGCTCTTCCTTACAGAAAAGCACCTGGTGCTCACTTTCGGGTGGTTTTTATTGCAATCAGGAGCACAAGATATCTAATTGCCAATCATTAGACCTAGACGGATTATTGATATCACTGATGCGAATGTTATTCTATTCGTTGATTGTGATTAGTGATATCACTATCTGTAATCGGTGGGGGTAGGATTGCGATTTCTGCTTTTCTCTTCGAAGCGCGGGTAGTTCTCACAAACAATATGCCAGCGATGGAGGTTATTTGTCAACATCTGGCGTAGAATTGCAGTGTTGCACTGCTTTTGATGGATTCCGATTGGAACCTGTCTAAAGAAGATTGGTTGCTGCTTGCTAGGTGCAATAAATGCGCCCGGCAGTTGTTCCCACAGAGCCAGCGCATGGCCGACCAGTGGTCTGAGCATGCTTTCCAACGTTTCAAGACCGAGGGGGTATCCCCCGAGTCTTTGAGGGACCGGAGAGCACCAGGCATCACGCAGTTGATCGCCAATCGCAGGGCAAATCCAACCCTTCGTCGGCTGTATCGCCTCCCATGACTAACCAAGCCCAGCGGTTCATTGAGCTCCACAGCCGGATGTTCCCGGAGCAGCCAATTCCACCCCTGCCTCGCCACCCCGAAGAGCTGGGGCTGAGTGTTCAGCTGGCTCTACGAGATGCCGACGCTGCTTGGTGGCAAAACCAGTTCGGTGGTCGCGATGACCGCGGAGAGCAGGCCCGGCTGCCAGCAGATGTTGAGCAACGGATGCTGGCTGGCACTCCTAATCCCGAGGACGAGGGCCCTCTGCGTAGAGCCAACATGGACTACTACGCCAACGCTGCAGCTGCACAGCGGGAGCAGGTGATAGAGCGGGCTCGGGAGGCCACGAGAGCTCGTGAGAAAGCGATCTTTCAACACCAAGCTCAGAAATCGGCTGAGTTCCGGAGCATGGGAATCCTTGGCCGGATGGCCGCTTCTCCTCTCAGTGCGAATGCGATCGCTCAAGCCCGTGCCCAATGGGGCATCACAGGCGAATGACGGCGCTGGCTCGTCACACCGGGAGACCCACCCGGGAGGAATCCGGTGAGATTCCCCCCAAGGTGCGGGCTGCCCTAACCCTCAGGGCCGCAGGCCACAGCTGGAAGCAGTGCTCCGACATGACCGGGGCCAGCTACCGGAACCTCCTGAAGTGGAAGGATCTGCCGATAGCTGAGGCCTACGTCGAGGAGAAGGTGAAGGAGGCCCTGTCGGGCACCTACAACAAGCTCATCAGCGCGGGCCCAGCTGTTGCCGATCGGCTGCTGTCGATTGCGCTGGACCCAACGGTGAAGAGCTATGCCGCGGTGAGCGCTTGTGAGGCGGTGATCCGCAGCATCGAGCGAGGGGTGCTGGACCGCGAGATGCGGGAGCACATCACCAAGCTGCGTGAGCAGATGGCCCAGCTGGAGCAGGGACGACCGATTGATGTTTGAGCCGCGGCGGCTGACCGAGGAGGAAGCGCAATGGCGTGCCTCCTGCGGTTGGTTCGTGCCTAGCGACTTCGTTCAGGTCGTGGTAGAAAACCAGCACGGGAGTCCAGCTCCCCCTACCTGCGGTCCTGCCGCTGAATCACATGGAAACCATCGACTTCAACGTCCGGTGCTGGACCTATGCGGGTCCAACAGCACTAGAGGACATGAATCTCGGCATTGCTGCCGGTGCCGTCAAGGACGGGAGAAACAAGCCCTCCGAGGCTGAGTTCGGCGAGTGCATCGCCATTGTTTTGTGCAATGCAGCCCCGCGAGGAGAGGAGCCTCGGTACTTCGCACATCTCGGTGAGATCACCGGGTTGTTCGTGGGTGATGCGGATCTCCTCTGGGCTAATTCAGGCAATAAACCAAACGGCATTGCCTATTCGATGAAGCCTGTCACCAGGGTTGTTCCACTGCCACGAGATGTGGCTGGTGAGGTATTCCAGGCAGGCATCAACCAGGCGAACCGATCGCGTGTCGTTCACTACCTGCTCATGCATGGCTGAGCAGATGAAAGACCCCAAGCAGCCTGTGCGCTACTCAGTAGCGATAACCCCTCAGCTGAAGTCAGAACTTGACCGTCGCCGGAAGGAGTGGGGCCTGAGCAGTCGGGGTGAGGTGCTTGAGCGCCTTCTCGGCTGGATGGTTCAGGAGCCTTAAGCGTTCGATTGTCTAGGTGCGCGGCTAGGTGTCGACCTCGCCAGCCGCTCCCTGTCCGTATAACCCTCCACGTCCTTCCTCAAACAGCAGGAACAACTCGCCGTCGTATCCCAGCTCTCGCATCATGTATGCCCATTCGACCTCGTCAGCTGGTTCGTAGTTATCGCTTTTGCTGATGTTCTTGGCAGCCCAAAGGGGTTGATAATTCCTCCAGTTGAAACCTACATAGCATTGCTCTGAGGGCTGGCCATTTTCACTCAACTGAAAGCTCTCAAGTGGTCGGACGTGATCGAGATGCCACTCTCCATAGTTATCTAGTGTCATACCTTCTTCGAACTGACTCGATATCCACTCAACAAACTCATCCCAAGTGCAGTCCAAAAGGGCGAGAGTTTCCTCTGGTTTTCGTGCATTGTTTTCTCTAAGAGAATGAGCGATGCGGGAGCTTAGATTGCGTCTCATCGCAAACTCTGGATCAGCTGCATAACGAGCTTTCACATAAATAGCACCTTTATCGCGTTGTTCTTGTTGTTGGCGGAATCTTTTTCTCCAGGCAAGAAGCTCGGGAGTTCCTTGTCTGCGCCTGACGTCTTCACGCTTGCAACCTCGACATTGTCCGCTGTTTGCGTATCGAAGTTCTATGTGATTATTTTTGCAGGCTTTTCCATTAAAGTAAAACTGCAGCCCTTCTTCTTTGGCTATCCGTTGTGATCCTGGATAGCTAAACCATCCTTCGGGCACCTTGCCGCGATGTACTTCTCTTTCTTCTCGATTCTGTCGGTCAAACTTAATCGCTGCACCCTTATTGCCATCGGTTTGAAGCCCCCTTCTTCTGACTGCTGAGGTCACAGCCCGTTTTGTTTTTCCTAGATGGTCAGCGATCTCTTGCTGGGTGAGACGGCTGACATTTTTAATAAGAAAATCGACCTCTTGGTCTGTCCATTCCGAAGGTTTTTCAGCTCTTCTGATCCCTTTTCTTTTCATCCTGTTAGCTACTGATGCTGAGGTTACTCCCAGCGATTCAGCCATTTCTTTGTTCGACATCCGCATGACGTTGTCGGCCAAAAATTGATCTTCTTCTTCTGTCCATTGCTTCGGCATCAGCTCGCCTCCGCCAGCCTTGCCATGGCAGCTCTTAGGTCAGTAGCTGTCATCCAGCGCTGGTAACGCTGCTCGTGCATCTGCAGGGAGTGCCCCATGCTCTGGGCGCACAGGCTTTGGTTCACGTTGGCTTCGATTGACCGCACGGCCCAGCGGTGCCGCATGTCATAGATATCGAATCGATAGTCGGCTCCGAAGACCTCGGCGATGGTCTCTTTGTAGATCTGCGCCTGACGGGCACCGCGCCATGCAGCCACCCACCTCTCGCTGTCAGCGGAGTCGAACTGGTTGGGCTTGATCCACCTGGCCTCCTCGAGCGGCCCCGTTGGGATCTCCACCTCGTGAAGGGCCCAGCGGTCGATCCATTCCTTCGGGTACGCGAAGCAGGTTCGTGGTGCTGGCAGGCGCAACTTCTCCTTGATTGAGAGGCAATCGGCGGTGCCGTCCTTATGAAGCTGAAGGCTGGGCACCTCACCGGGTCTGCACCCGAATGTCGCCATCGCTGCGAGGCACCATCCCCACTTCGTGGGCCTGATGACATCGATGAGTTGCACCAGCTGCTCATCGGTCGGGAGCTCTCGCTCCTGGGGCTTGTAGTTGCCCCGCAGCATGCGGAGCTGTTCGCTGCCCTCCACCCCTGACTTCTTCAGCAGCCGCTCGAACTGCATGCAGGTCATCTGCCTAGTCCTGCTGTCTGGTTCCGTTGTTTCCAGCAGGGTTCGCTGCAGAAGACCAAGGCTCAGGACACCGTTGGCAGGCAAGCGGTTGAGGATGTGCTGATAGCGCTGCCAGGTGAGCTCGGTGTTGGGCAGTCGCTTCCGGGTCTGCCAGTAGTCCTTCTCATATGTGGCGATCGCTTCGGCGACGGTGATCGGCTTCTCAGGGATGACCTGGCCCGGCTGATGCTTTGCCCGCAGCACCACCGTGGTGGGATCGATCCCTTCGCTGATCGCTTGGTGCATCGCTGTGGCGATCTGCTCCGCTTCGATCAATCCGCCCGGCGTTGCAGGACAACCGAGGCCAGCCTTCCGCTGTTTCCTCACCCCAGCTGCATCGGTCCAGGTGCCTCTGACACCGATGGTCCCCCTGCCGGGCACGACATACAGAGTCAGCTTTGCCCCGCGATTGCGCAGGGCTTGGTTAGTAGTGGTGAGGTCCAGGTCCAACCGGGCTGACTCTTGGTGGTTTATTTGGGGATTTGGCGCGAAATGGGCCTGATTTGGGCCTAATTTCTTGCCGGCATCATCCCGCATAATCCGGAAGGAGGCCACCACCTCATCCCTACTCAATCCCCCAGAACCGTTGTCAGAGCAGAAGAAATTAGATCCTAGAACGGTTTCGCTGGATCAGCCCGTAGTGATCCTCGGTGGCTTTCTGATCACGCAGGAGGCCTATCTCCCCCTCGCTGATTGGATTGATCAGGCCACCGGTGCTGCGGTGCGCATCGTGCCTGCGTCCAAATTGGATTGGCTGGCCACCAGCTGGGCCTTTGGTTGGCGTCGCCTGCTTGATCGCGTTGATGCCGCTGTGCGCGAGCTTCAGGGCCTGTCATCGACCGGGCGGGTCACCTTGATCGGCCACAGTTCCGGTGGGGTGATGTTGCGGCCCTATCTGGCGGATCAGACCTTTCTGGGCCGCCGTTTCAACGGTGCAGCCCGATGCAATCGCCTGATCACCCTGGGCAGTCCCCATCAGGCCCTGCGTGCCACACCGCTGCGGGCTCGCGTGGATCGTGAGTTTCCGGGTTGCCCTGAAGCCGATCGGGTGGATTACGTCGCGGTTGCGGGTCGGCTTGATCCGCTGGGAGCGAATGCATCCAATTTTTCGCGCCGCAGCGCTGCCCGCAGCTATCGCCAGATCATGGGCGACCCGGATCTGCAGGGGGACGGTCTGGTTCCCCTTCCATCAGCCCTGCTGCGGGATGCCCGTTCGATTGAGCTGGCTGATACGGCCCACGGCGGATTGTTCGGCCAAAGCTGGTACGGCTCCACCGATCGCATCGAGCGCTGGTGGTCGCAGCTCGGCGACTGAACCAGGCGATCAGGCATTGTGGCCTGCTTCGGCGATCAGCTTGTGCAGGAAACGAAAGGGTTTGGGGGGGGTCAGGCCAAGTCGGCCAAACGCAAATCCAGCAAGAAGCGCAAGCCGGGAACGTCAAACCATCGCCGTGATCAATGCCCAATGGGGCGCGACCCCGGCCTCGAGGCGATTCAGGCCAGGCAGTGCCTTGGCCTGCCGCTCACTGGGCGGTTAACCGTTGCCCAGGTGAAGCGGGCTCACAAGCTTCTTGCTGTTCAACACCATCCCGATAAAGGGGGCGACCCTGAGGTGATGACACGGTTCAACACCGCCCGCGATGTGCTTCTTGAGCCCGAGATGGAGATGCTTGCTGCCTGACTCCCGGATGTGCGGCCAAGTGGGTCAGCTGCCGCTGCTGCGCCCCAGCACCAGCCAGGTGATCAGCATCAAGCCACTCAGGCTGACCACGGTGTAGATCCAATCGGCGTATGGCGTCCAGAACAGTCCCGCAACCGGAGCTGTCATCGGTCCCAGACCAGCAGGAGCACCACAAACAAGGCCCCGAACACGAGGAAGGGCGTGAGCAGCGTCAGCAGAGACTGTGTTTCGATCGTTCCGGTTGCAGCAAGCGGATCATCCGGTGGCCTGTTTTGATCTGTCAAATCTCCGTTATTCACTGAGATTGAGGCCAGAGCTCGCGGCCAATCAACCTTCATCGGGATCGAGCAGTGGGATGAACTACCGTCTGCGTCAAATTCTTGTTGCTTTTGCGGCCTCGATGGGGCTTGGCTTGCTTGGCGGGTTGGCGTTCAACGTCACGTCCCAACTGATCCGGCCCGGCAAGAGTGACTTGGGCCCGGCATCGCCGGGAGGGCCTGGCCGAGCTCCTGCGTTGCCTGAGCAGAACACAGGCTCATCCGATCCAAACTGTGTTGTTCCTCCTGGAGGTGGCCCGCCTGTCACGACGAATTTCCAGCCCTGTTGATTGCATCGCGAGGACGGGTTTTTGGGACAAGGTTTCAAAAGAAAAGATAAAAAAGTGCTCTTGCGATACCCAGATTTGTTTCGTTTGTTCGCTTCGATACCGAAATTGAAGGCTGGCTGAGGTGATTGTTTGGTTCTCTACCAGCCCATGCATGAACAGCGATCAGCGTCTCAGTTATCTGCACTTGATGAACAAAGCTGCTGAATCGGAAGACAGACAGAGCTATTTCTATTACCTCAAGCTGGCTGAACAGACACTCCAACGCCAGGATCCCGAGGTGCTCTGGAAGCCTGCAGGTTGATTCAGCGAATCATGTTGGCCTTGAAAAAACCAAATCCAAGGCCAAAGGATGAGGATTGATCGCGATGCAGCGTCACTGAAACATCGAAATCGAGTAGATTGGATTGTTCGATGTCTTCACGCTTCAAGTTGTGAGCGTTCTCCGATTCGAAGCCGTCGATGATGGCATCGCGATTGGTTTCCAGGTAACCCACCACCTGCTTCAGCACATGGTCGCGCCAGGCCTCGCTTGCGTCTTTGCTGATTCGATCAGACATGGTGGCTTCATCCGTATCTACAGGTTGAACCCGAGACCAACGTTGACACGCGTTCCGTAGTTGTAGGGACGAACCGGTCCAAACCATGGGGGTGGGGCGACGACGACAGGTCTCCGATTGGGTGCGTAGTACACCGGGGCGTAGGTGCGGTAGTAGGGGCGATAGCTGTGCTTCACAGCGTTTTTGTAGCCCTTCCGGTACCCCTTGTTGTAGGCCTTCTGTTTCTTGTGGGAGTGGTGATGGCGATCGTTGTGGGCCTGGGCAGCGGGACTAACACTGATTCCGGTGACAGCAATCAGAAGCGCAGCAATGCTGAGACGTTGAGCAAGCGACATAGCCAATCGTTTGACTGAATCGACCCTATCCTGCGTCTGCGGGGAAATCGTGTCGGCTTCCCGCTCAAATGTGACTGGATGCATCTCGCTGATGGATCAACGTTCGATGTCTGTGCGTTGTTCGAGCACGAAACGCAGGGCCCACAGTCCGGCGTAGGAGCCCGTCAGCACGAGGAGGACCAAGATCAGCACGACACATCCTCAGCGTGGTGGTTTGTTGTAGCTGAGCCGTGTTGGTTCTGTGGTCAGATCTTCCAGTAGCCGTACCAATCAGGATGGGCTGGGTTGTCGTCAACTTGGCCATCCGCGATCAGTTTCAAGTGCCACTGGCCATTGCCGTGAATCGGCAGCAGATCATCGAGCGCGCTGTCCATTTCGACAGGGTGAAGATCGTCCTTGTGCACCTGCTCCTGTCCCTTGAGCCAACGCTGCCGTGCCCGCGCCTTGGCGGAGGCTGAAGAACGGGCCACGATCACCCCGAAGGCATGCTGTTCTGCCATCGAGGCGGGGTCATAGGCGCCGAGGTTGACGAACCACAGCTGCGGACCGTCAACACTGGATGGATCCTGCGCTTGCTCAACAACCTCAACGCGATAGCCATCGACATGGTCGATGCAGCGGTAGCTGTCGATGTGCAAGCCGCGGCGGAGGCCGATCCATTCCTGCCGCAGCGCCGGCAGTGTTGCGTCGATGGTCTCGCCCACGACCCAGCGCACATCGTGCTGCTCCACATGGCAGCCCTTGCAACGGCCCCCCAGCGCCACCAGGAACAGCTTCATGGCGCTGCTCATCGCTGGGCCGTTGATGACGCGTCGGCATGGGCGACGACGGCACGGCAGTGGGCGATGAACTCCTCGCCGTTCCTCTCCCCTTTGGCTTGCTTGGTCTGCAGGCTGAGAATCTCAAAGGTCGCGGTGGTGCTGCTGCTCACCGAGGAGACGGTCGGACTGCGGCTGCCATCATGAAGGCGATTGTCCAGCGGCAGTCCGTCGTAGGGATCGGTGCCGTCACAACGAAGGAAGGCTGCATGGATGGCATCGATGGCCTCCCTCACCTGATACGTCGCCCCTCGCTTCCTGGCACGCTTGGTGATCGTCACCGCCGTGCGGTTCAGCAGCCGCTTGTAGCTGTCGGGGTCGATGTCCAGCCAGCTGGGGGGCGTGACCGACAACGGATTGCGTTCCATGCACCCCTTTGGTGGCTCCAGGTGTTCAGACTTTTTCGAGCCAGGCCACAAACAACCGGCGGATTTCCTCTTCGTTGGTCACCCGTTCGCTCAGAGATGCCGTGACTGCGCCGGGGTGCTCGCGCTGCACGATCTGCTCAGCCTCGTAGGCATCAGCCGCTTCGACAGGCTTGAAGCCAGCGTCAACGGCCGCTGGAGCGCAATAGAAGACGGGGTAACGGCTCATCGGGTTGCTGCAACCTCCAACCGATAGCAACGATTCTGCGATCGAGTGAATGGCTGTGGGGAGCTTGCACCCACATCTGTTGAGTTCAGGCATCTTTCTTAAGTCCTGAGCCTCAACAGGTGCTGATCCATACCTTTGGTGGTTCTTGCTGAGGAACCGTGGCTTTTGATTCTGGAGATAAAACAGATCGCTTCATTGCCGCAGCCAAGACACGGGCGGAAGCTGCATTGAACGAGCCGGCACCAAAGCTGACGGCCTTGGAAAAGGGAATGTTGGAGTCGCTGCGACGGGGTGGAAGGCCCGTGCGTCATTGCTGAGCTCAGCGCATGAGCAGCCAAACGGCCAAAGCACCGCAACCAAACCCCTTGATGAACTGGGCCCAGGTGAGGCCGTAGGTATCGAGGGAAAGCGTTCTCATCATCAGATTCAGAACCTCTTTGTGTTTCCGAATCAAGGGTGAGCTGTTGGCCGTGTTCAGTTGCGGAATCTGTTTGAGCTTGATCTCCCCGAGCTTGGCCAACGTTGCTGGTCGCGTGTGCTGCTGGAGCATAAGGCGCGCCTGTTGGTCCGAAACGAACAAACCTTTCTTGGGTTGCTGTTCATCGGATGACACGTTGCTAGGCAGTGGAAGCCCCTCCAATTGATTCATCTTGAAAAGAGTCGTCAGTCTGTCGACGGGATTCCTGGTGAGTGCACTGCTGGTGTCCCCCGCTTTTGCCCAAAAGGTTTCGAAAGAAAACGTCCGTGCGCTGAACACCGCCAGGATGCAAGCTGAGTCCATCAACGGTGGCCTCAACAACTACAGAGCTTCGAAATGCATGTACGCCACCGGTAAGGGAGGTGGCAACTGCTTGAAGAATGCAAGCGATGGCTACCTGTTCGTGTTTGATGGTGGCTCTCCAGGCTGGCAAGAGGCTGGTGGTCAACCCACTGTTGAAACTGAAATTCTTGTCTCTCGAGACGGAGCTTCGATTGTTGATGTTGTCTACAACGGTTCACCGCGTTAATTGAAGGATTCTTCCAAGAATGTGGTTTGAATGGCCCCGCTGCTCAGGCGGGGCTTTTTTGTGGCTTGATTGAGCTCCATATCATTCGGGCATTCGAAGAACTGCAATCGATCTAAATAATGAATTGACTGGAAGATGTGAATCTCGGCAGTGCGCAAGATGCTGTGAATACCGGGTTTCAACTCATCAAACTCGGAAAAAAAACTCATGCAAACGATAAATATCGGATCTGAGTGCCTCGTTCTCCATCCGCTCCCAGCTGTTGTTGAGCTGTTCCTGCAGAGAGGATGGGGTCCAGCAGCTTCAACGGCCCTTGTCTTCCGGCTCAGCCCTGCCGCCCCTGCGCTTGGCCGTTGTGGGTCATGTCGAATGGGTGGAATTTCTGGCGGTGGATCAGTTGCCCCGTCCGGGGGCCATTGGTCACGCCTTGCGGTCTCTGCAGGAACCTGCCGGTGGTGGAGCCGTTGTTGCGGTTCAGATGGCACGGTTACAGCAGCAACCCGTCCAGTTCTTTACAGTTCTGGGTCGTGATTCGGTTGGAGAAGCCTGCGTCAAGCGACTCGAGGATCTGGGCCTTGAGGTTCATGTCGCCTGGAGGGAGGCGCCAACCCGTCGTGGCGTGAGCATGGTTGATGGTGATGGTGATCGTGCGATCACGGTGATCGGCGAGCGGCTGACCCCATCCCTGGATGACGACCTTCCCTGGGAGGCCCTCGGCCAATGCGATGGACTGTTCGTCACGGCAGCTGATGCTCCTTTGTTGAAAGCCTGCCGTTCTGCTGCAGTTTTGGCGGCGACCCCGCGCGTTCGTTTGACCGTTCTTCAGCAGGCCGGGGTGTCCCTCGACGCCCTGATTGGCAGTGGCCTTGATCCGGGTGAACGGGTCGAGTCGGGGCTGTTGAACCCAGCTCCCCACACAGTGATTCGCACGGAAGGTGCCGCAGGTGGTTTCAGTCTTCCGGGCGGTCGCTACGACCCTTCGCCCCTTCCGGGGCCCTTGGTCGAGAGTTATGGCTGTGGTGACAGCTTTGCGGCGGGAGTGGTTACGGGTCTTGCGGCGCGCTGGCCCCTGCCGGAAGCCATCGCTTTGGGTGCCCAGTGTGGTGCCGCCTGTGCGACGCGATTTGGGCCCTATGGATGAGTACTCTCCACGCGCGGTGGCTCGCGATATCGACAAAAATGCACTGAAACATCAGTTGTTATGGCGCCCACCAAAAGAGAGATCCTTGCCGCATCGGCAGGCTGGGTCGCTGTCACGTTGAACGTGATTCCGGGCTTGGGTGCCGGCTACCTGTACCAGCGCCGCTGGAAGGCGTACTGGATCACGTCTGCTTTGGCGACGACGTGGTTTGTACTGGGTGGAGTGCTGGGACAGGGAGCTGAGGCCGCTGAAGAAATCCAAAACCAATGGATTGGCTTGCTTGGGCTCGTTGCTCTCGCGGCTGGAACAGCAGTTGAAGCCGGGCTCGCAGCGAAGAAATCTCGTGAACAGAACTGAGACGGGTTGCGGCCAGACCACTCAGCTTCGGACCAGATCGACTTCAGGGTTTCCGGTCTCCTCGCCTGGGTATCTATGGCCTCAGTGCCAAGCGCTCTTGTTGGGGTTTGTCTTGGTGGGGCTTGCAGTGATCGCTACCCCTCGCGTCTGATCGCCTCGTCCTTCATCCGTTGAACCCGCTCCAAAACGGATTCATTGCTCATCCTGTTGTTCAGCCGCTCCACCAACAGTGGGAAGGCCAATGGGCTGGGCCGCGGAGTTTCAACGTGCAGCCATTCCTGGCTTGCGGCGCGTTCCAAGGCCGCCTCCAGGCGTGAGATCTCCAACTGGTCATCGAGCACCTCCTGCTGCGCCTGCAGCAGCAAGCGGTTGTTCGGCTCATGGCGGCTGAACACATCGAACAGCAGCGATGCACTGATCTGAAGCTGACCGGTGCTTTTGCTCGATCCCGGGAATCCCCGGTTCATCAGGCCTGCGATCTGGGCAATGGCGCGGAAGCGTCGCCGTTGCAGCTCGGAAAGATTCAGTGCGTTCTTGAGATCCCGCTCCAGCTTTTGGCGGTCGAGCAGCAGGTCGATGTGGTCCTCCAGCAACTCCGCCATGGGGTAGCTCTTCGGCGCCAACAGCTCAAAGCCGTAGTCGTTCACCGACACCGTGATTGTGCCCCGCTCCAGACGGGTCAGTCGCGACGCCCAGAGGAAGCCGATGCCCTCATGCACGAACCTCCCTTCAAAGGGGTAAGCAAACAGGTGTGTGCCTTCCCGGGTGCGACAGGTCTCAATCAACAGTTGCCCCACCGTCGGCAACACCGAGATGTCCTGTTGCCGATCAAACAGGGGCTTCAGAGCCTGCAGTTCAGCGTTGTCGAGATCACCACGGCTGGCGCGGTCCACCTCAAGACGCAGGTGATGGGTCAGCAGATCGGAGAGGGCCATCTGCCCCCCAGCCCAGGCAGGCACCGTGCGCGTTTTCTTGGTGCTCACCTTCACGTAGGCGGTCATGTCGCGCAGCCGCACGAATTCCAGCTGGCGGCCGGAGAAGAAGAACACATCCTTCGGCTTCAGCTGGCTGATGAAGGTTTCTTCCACATGGCCGAGCACGGCACCACGAACAAAGCGCACGGTGATCGCCGGTGCGGCCGTGATCGTTCCAACGTTGAGACGGTGCAGCCGGGCGATGGCCTTTTCGCGAACCCGGTAGCGCTGGCTTGTCTCCTCCCACTCGAGCTTGCGGTAGCGGGGATAGGCACCGAGGCACTCTCCGCCCTGCTCCAGAAACAGCATGCACCAGTCCCAATCCTCCTGGCTCAGCTCGGCGTAGGCCGCACAGCTGCGCACGGCCTGCAAGGTCTGCTCCGGATGGAAGCCAGGGCCGCAGGCCAACCCTGTGAGGTGCTGCAGCAGCACATCCAAAGGGGCTTTCGGCGGCTTGCGTTGTTCCACCAGCCCCTCCGCCAGTCCCCGACGCACAGCACTGAGTTCGAGCAGCTCGAGCGCATTGGTGGGCATGAACAGCACCTGGGATGTTCCGCCGGGCAAGTGCGCTGACCGCCCCGCCCGCTGCAGCAGCCGCGCCAGATTTTTCGGACTGCCGATCTGCACCACCTGTTCCACGGGTTGGAAGTCCACCCCGAGGTCCAGGGAGCTGGTGCAGACCACCCAACGAATGCCGCCGGCCTTCACGGAGGCTTCGATCGCTTCCCGCTCGCTGCGATCAATGGCGCTGTGGTGCAGGGCCAATCCCTCTTCCATTTCCGGGCAGGCGAAGCGCAGACACTGGTGCCAACGTTCCGACTGATTGCGGGTGTTGGTGAACAGCAAGGTGCTGATGCCGGGATTGAGACGGGCCACCAGCTCCTCGTACATCCGCAACCCGAGGTGTCCGGCCCAGGGGAAGCCATCGATTGTCTCCGGAAGGATGCTCTGAATCTCCGTGCTGCGGGCAGGAGCGCCCCCGATCAGCTGTGGCTCACTTGCCGTTCCCAGGGCATGGCGCGCTGCCTGCTCGAGGTTGCCGATGGTGGCACTGATGGCCCAGGTCTGGAGCTGGGGGCGCAGCTGGCGCAACCAGCTCAGGCACAGCTCCGTCTGGCTGCCCCGTTTGCTGCCCATCAACTCGTGCCATTCATCGAGGATCACCGTTTCGAGTTGGCCAAACAGCTCTTCGGCCTTGGCGTTGCTCAGCAGCAGGGCGAGGGACTCCGGTGTCGTCACCAGAATCTGTGGTGGTGCCTTGAGCTGTTTGCTGCGTTCGCTGCTGCTGCTGTCGCCATTGCGGATGCCCACCCGAATCGGCCAGCCCATCGCCTCGATCGGTTCGCGGATCGCCAGCGACAAGTCGCGGCTGAGGGCCCGCAAGGGCGTGATGTAGAGCAGTCGTATTCCCTTCAACGGCTGCTCCTCCGCCAACATCCGCGCGATCGGTCCCATCACGGCGGCGAAGGTTTTGCCGGACCCTGTGGGCACTTGGATCAAGCCATTCCGCCCCGCCAGATAGGCGCTCCAGGTCTCCTGCTGAAACGGCAGCGATGTCCAGTTCCTTTGCGCGAACCAGTCATGAATCGGGTTCAAGCGAGGGTCGTCGGTTGATGGTTTGGCCTTGGCCTTCGCTTTTGCCTTCTTTTCTGAAGCTGCCATCAGCGGTTCTCGATCAATGTCATCGCGGTCTGGAGTGAATCCGCTTCATCGGCGGGTTTGTCGCGTCGCCAGCGCAGGATCCGCGGGAAACGCACGGCGATGCCGGATTTATGGCGTTTTGAGGGGTGGATGCCCTCAAAGCCGATTTCAAACACCAGCTCGGTTTTCAGGGACCGTGCCGGCCCGAAGCGCTGCAGGGTGTTGCGTCGGATCCAGCGGTCCAGCTCGAGGATTTCGGCATCGTTGAGGCCGGAATAGGCCTTGGCGAAGGTCACCAACTGCGGCTCTTCAGCGTTGGTCCAGAGGCCGAAGGTGTAATCGGTGAACAGGTTGGCGCGACGCCCACTGCCGGCCTGGGCATAGAGGAGCACCGCATCGAGGGTCATCGGCTCCAGCTTGTGTTTCCACCAGTTGCCCCGTTTGCGGCCGCTCAGGTAGGGCGATTCCGCCTGTTTGATCATCAGCCCTTCGGCGTTGTGCTGACGGGCCTGGTTGCGCTGTGTCTCCAGTTCCTCCCAGGAGTCGATCGACCAGGACGGGCTCTGCTTCAGCCGCCACGACTCGGGATGTTCGATGCTGCCCAGCAGCGCAGCCAGCTGCTGCTGGCGCTGCCGTAATCCCTGCTGGCGGATGTCCACGCCCTGATGTTCCAGCAGGTCGTAGGCGATGAACCGCATCGGGCAATCCCGTTTCAACGTTGCTCCAACGGTTTTGCGGCCCAGCCGTCGTTGCAGCTGATCAAAGCCAAGCGGCGCGGTGGCGTCCTGTTGCCAGCAGATCAGCTCGCCGTCTAGAACGCTGCCGGATGGCAAGGCCTTGGCCACCTCCACAAGCTCAGGGAAGCTCTCGTTGACCAGCTCTTCTCCACGGCTCCAGAGGTAGACGCCGGAGCCGCGATGAATCAGCTGACCGCGGATTCCATCCCATTTCCACTCCAGTTGCCAATCCCTCGCCGATGTCTCCAGCAGTCGGTCGGGTTCCAGGGGACTGGCGAGATAGAAGGGGTAGGGGGTGCCGCTGGAACGGTGTTCATCCGCCGTCGCGCAGGCGGTGAGTTGCCTGAAGCGCTCTGCGGAGGGCTCAAAGCCGCCCATCAGCCGTTGCACCACAAGGCTTTCTTCGAGATCAAATGCTTCGGCGATGGCCCGGCTGATCAGGCCTGTCGACACGCCGACACGGAATCCCCCCGTGAGCAACTTATTAACGATGAAGTGCTGGTCGAGCGGGGTTCGGTGCCATAGCCAGATCACAGCATTGGCCTGATCGTCGTCGCTTCTGGTGCTGATGGCCGGCAGCAGGGTGTCCATCCACCAGCTCAGGGGCATGTCTCCATCACCGCTGGGCAGATCCGGATCGCTTGCTTTGACGCATTCCTGCACGGCGGGCCAGAGCAGGCTGATGGTTTCGGCTGAGTCGCCCACCTGGCCGTAGCAGTCGTCGATCAGCCAATCCGGAAGACCACCGCGGTCCCGCAGGATGTCGCGGAGTCGGCGACCGGTGATCAGGCGCCTGCGGCGCTTGCCCAGCAGCAGCGTCAACGCCCAGGCCGCCTCCCCTGCTTCGACCCCCTGAAAGTGATCCACCAGCGCTTGCACCTTGGCCTTGGTGCCCGTGACCTGATCCAGCTGATTGAACAGGTTCTGAAAGGCACGCATGCGCGCTGGAAAGGGATGGATGGAAAGCCCCGCCATCCTGACAAGACATTTTGTGAGCAGTGCTGGAAATCCGGCGGAGACCTGTGTTGATCTGAGCGACAGCTTCCTGAAACAGCCGGATGGCACTCCTCTGGGACAACCTCTCGCAACAACTCAGCAGCGTGCGCGCTACCGCCTCAGCCACGGCCGTCGTCACCCCCGTGGCTGGCTCCGGCACATCGGATGATCCATCCGACCGTCGTCGTCGTCTTCAGAAGGCGCTTGAGGCCGTGAAAGACAGCGGCAACGCCATGATGATCGAATCGCTCACAGCCGCGATCGAAGGTCGCGAAGCAAACCTCAACCTCCCCGAGCTGCCGGACGGCATCGCCAAGTTTTAGTCCGACTCCCCTTCGAACAGGGTGTCCAGCGGTTCTGCATCCACACCCTCCACCTCCCGCAGGTAACGGGCCAGAACGTCACTCTGTCCATGGGTGACGTACACCTTGCGGGCGCCGCTGTCGCGAACGGTCTGGATCAGTCCAGGCCAGTCGGCATGATCACTGAGCACGAATCCCCGCTCGTAGCCCCGCCGTCGACGGGCTCCGCGCACGGCCATCCAGCCGGAGGCAAAGGCGGTTTGGGGTGACTTGAAGCGGCGCATCCAGCTGGAGCGATGGGCCGACGGCGGCGCCAGGATCAACCGCCCTTCGAGCGGATCCTTTCGGGGCAGTTCGCTGACGGGACGACTGGGGGTCATCGGAACCCCTGCCTCGCGGTAGTGGCGGGTCACGGTTTCAACGGCGCCGTGCAGCAGCACCTCCTCCTCCACGCCGATGGCCTTCAGTTCAGCCAGCAAGCGTTGGGCTTTGCCGAAGGCGTAGCAGAACAGCAGGGATGGTCTGCTGCGATCACGGCTCCACCAGGCATGGATCTCCTTGGCCACCTGCTCACCGCTTTGCCAGCGATAGATCGGCATTCCGAAGGTGGCTTCGGTGATCAACACATCGCAGCGCACCGGTTCGAAGGGGTCACAGCTGGGGTCGTCATCCCGTTTGTAATCCCCACTGACCACCCACACCTCACCCTCTGATTCCAGACGGATCTGCGCCGAACCAAGCACGTGTCCGGCGCTGTGAAACGACACCTTGCATTGCCCCAGCCAGTGTTCTTCGCCGTAGGCCACTGGGTGAAGGGTGATGTCCTTTCCGAGCCTCTGGCGCAGCACCCCTTCACTGGAGGCCACAGCCCAGTACTCCCCGCATCCGGGGCGGGCGTGGTCGGCATGGGCGTGGGTGATCAGGGCCCGGGGAACCGGACGCCATGGGTCGACCCAGGCCTTCGCGGCACGGCAATACAACCCCTCCGGTGTGCGTTCGATCAAGCTCCGCCGCCGATCGCTGCAAACAGTCTGAAAGGCCCATACCTTGAGCGCGTTCGACCCGCTTGCCATGAAGCTGCTCGCTGCCGCTCTGTTTGTTTCAGCCCTGGCTGTGCCCAGTTCCGCTTTGGCTCAGAAAAAGATTCCCAAGGCCCAAGGCCACAACCAATGCCCCCTGGGTTATGTCAACACCCTGGGCACCACCTGTGTGTCTCCGATCTATTACGAGATGAAGCCCACCAACGGTGAAGCCTGCCCCTCCGGCTGGATGAATGTTGGCGCTGGCTATTGCCGTAAGAAGTAATCAATTCAGTGGCTGAGGCCTTAGGCCACTCCAGCGCTCCAGGGTGTTGATCGATTGAACACCCTGGAGTCGCGTTGATCCCGGCCGTGTCCAGGTGGGGATGGATCGAATGTTTTCATCCCTGCACTGCCTGAGCTGGTCGGGGTACTTGTCGGGCAGACCGCATTCCACGTAGTTCAGGATGGCTCCGGCCTGTTTGCCAAAGAGCTTCATCTGCTCTTTGCAGGCAGGGCACCAATGGGCTCCAAAAAAGCTGGCGCCCACCGTGTTGAGTTGCTCGGCCAACTTGATTGTTTGTTCTGTGGACTCCGTTGCGGGTTCAGGAATCGGTTGGTTCCACGGTTGTGCAGCCGCTGCGGTGCACAACGTCCCCGCCATCGCTGCCATCAAGGTCAGAACCCTGATGCCCTTGGGCTGGATGACGGGGGCCATGAATCGCAGGGGTTGGATTGTCGAAAATTTATTCGCGTACCGCGTCGTTCTTTGATCTGTTGGCGCGTCACCTGCTCATTTCGAGCATGCGCTGCATGGGTTTCATGGCCTTCAGACGCATCGATTCATCCATCTCGATCGCAGGCGTGAGGGTCTCCAGGCATGCCTTCAGTTTTTCAAGGGTGTTGAGCCGCATGTAGGGGCAGGCATTGCAGCTGCATCCATCGATCCCTGGAACGTCGAGCAGGGTTTTTTCAGGAACCCGCTGCTGCATCTGATGCAGGATCCCCGGTTCCGTCAGAACGATGAAGCTGTTGCAGGAGCTTTGTTCGGCGTAATTCAACAGCTTGCTGGTGGATCCAATGAAATCCGCCAGGTCCAGCAGATTCTGCTGGCACTCGGGGTGGGCGATCACTTCAGCCCCGGGATGTTCGTGCTTGAGGGCCAGCACGGCTTCTTCGCTGAAGGTCTCATGAACAATGCAGCGTCCCGGCCAGAGGGTCAGCTCGCGACCGCTCTGTTGCTGAACCCAGCGCCCCAGGTTCTGATCGGGGGCGAACAGAACGGGCTGGTCGGCAGGCAGCTGATTCACCAGATCAACGGCATTGCTGCTCGTGCAGATCAGATCGCTTTGCGCCTTCACTGCGGCCGTGCAGTTGATGTAGCTCACCACGAAGTGGTCGGGGTGTTCTGCCCGAAAGCGGGCGAACTCATCGGCGGGGCAGTCGTCCGCCAGAGAGCATCCGGCTTCTAGATCCGGCAGCACCACTGTCTTTTCCGGGCTGAGAATCTTGGCGGTCTCCGCCATGAAGTGCACGCCGCAGAACACGATCACGTCTGCATCGGTGCTGGCGGCCTTGCGCGACAGCTCCAGGGAGTCACCAACGAAATCGGCGATGTCCTGAATCTCCGGCTCCTGGTAGTAGTGCGCCAGGATCACGGCATTGCGGTCCTGGCGAAGCCGGTTGATCGCCGCAACAAGGGCGGTGTCAGCGCTCATCAGGACCGGTTCGGGGCAGGATGGCCACAGCCTAGGCATTCGCTCTGAAGCACCTGCGACTTGCCATTGCCGGTGATCTCCATGGCGCCTGGGGCGACGCGGATGAGCAGCTGCTGCAGCGGCTCAAGCCCGACGCTGTTCTTTTCGTTGGTGATCTTGCTGATGGGGATCTGCGTCTGACGCGCCGGATCACGCGGCTTCCCTTCCCCGTGGCCGTGATCCTGGGGAACCACGACCGCGGGCGTGATCACACTGGCGGCATCCTCGAGCAACAACGCGCTGTGCTCGGCGATCTCCATTGCGCTTGGCGCTCAATTCAATGGCCGGAGCTCCCATTGACGGTTGTGGGTGCGCGTCCCTGCAGTGCTGGTGGAGGTTTTCACCTGTCAAAAGCGGTGGAGGCGGTGTACGGCCCGGTGTCGCTTGAGGCTTCAGCCGAGCGGATTGTGCAGGCCGCAGCTGATGTACCCGCTGATCAGCCCCTGATCGTCATGGCCCACTGCGGTCCCTCAGGCTTGGGATCCGAGGCCGCCAGTCCCTGCGGACGCGACTGGAAGACGCCGGCGTTGGACTGGGGGGATCAGGATCTGGCCCTTGCCCTGGACCGCATGGCCAAAGACCGACCTGCCAATCTGGTGATCTTTGGGCACATGCACCATGCCCTCAAGCGCGGCTCTGGTTTCCGCCAGACCCTGTTGCGGCATCGCCATGGAACCGCGCTGATCAATGCCGCCTGTGTGCCCCGTTCAGGTGTGGATGGGCAAGGTCGAACGTTGCTGCATCTCTCCTGGGCTGAATTCCAGGGGGCCAGCCTCACGCAGCTCGCCCATCGCTGGTACACCCCCGATGCTGAGTTGATCCATCAGGAGCAGTTGCCGATCGATCCTCCGTTGCCGTGCTGATTTATTTCTGCAGCAGCAGCCATGGCTTCGGCCATGCGGCTCGCGATGCTGCGGTGCTCCAGCAACTGCGCCGCCTGCGTCCTGAATGGACCTTGGTGATGAGCTCGGGTCTGCCCTCCCCCGTACTCAACCTGCTGTTGGGGGATGCAGCGATTGAGCAGCGGTCCTGTCAATGGGATGTGGGCATGGTGCAGGCCGACGCGCTCGGTGTGGATTGCGCCACCACCCTCAGGGCCCTGGATGAGCTGGAGCAACGGCTGCCGGCCCTGATCGAGGCTGAGGCTCTCTGGATTGCGTCGCAGGGGCAGCCGGTGTTGATCATCGGGGACATTCCCCCGGCCGCAGCCGCCCTGGCCCAGCGCCTCGATGCACCTCTGGTGTGGATGAGCAATTTCGGGTGGGATGACATCTATCGCCCCTTGGGCTCTGCCTTCCAACGCTGGGCCGATGCTGCCGCTGAGGCCTACCGCTGCGGTGATCTGTTGCTGCGCTGCCCCTTTGACCTCGCCATGCATTGGGGGTTGCCTGAACAGAGGCTCGGTTTGGTTTGCGCCAGCCCGCGGCCCATTCCGGCGGATCTTGAGGCTTGCCTTGATGCCCAGGATGCTCCCCTGGTGTTGGTGGGGTTTGGAGGCCTGGGCTTGTCCCTTTCGCGGGATCTGTTTCAGCTCTGGCCCAACCACCATTTCCTGCTTCCGGCTTCAGCAGATGCCTCGCAAGCGCCTGAGTTGGCGGCGCTCCCCAACCTCAAGTTTCTGCCGGATGGGCTACGCCCCGTCGATGTGCTGGGCCGTTGCTCCCGTTTTTTGGGCAAGCCGGGTTTCAGCAGCTTCTGCGAGGCGATGGCCCAAGGGGTTGGGATGCACGTCGTGGAGCGCAGCGGATTTGCCGAAGCTTCGGCGCTGATGGATGGTTTGCGTCGCCACGGCCAGCACCGCTGCCTCAGCCGTCAGGAGCTGGACACCGGCGCATGGCAGCTGGACCAGCCGTTGCTGGCGTCAAGCGAAGCCCCTCTTTCTGCATCAGGGGCTGAAGAAGCCGCTCTGGCACTGGTGGGTTGGGTTGCAAGTCGTTTTTAATTTTTGGTCTTTTTCATCACCTCTTTGAGCTGATTTGCCTGCTTGATAGTGGTCTGGCCGATTATTTGACTGGCATATATACCTATTGATTTGAGCCTCCAATTCGAGAAAGTCACGTCGTGTGGAAATTTTTTCCGCTCGAGCATTTCATCCGCTTCTGATTTGCTCATCGTCCTCTTTCGAGGGCATGCTCCTTGAACGCTCTTTATGGCTATCTCTGCATTCATCGGTCGTCAGACGCTTCATGCGGCCGTGATCGTCGGAGTACTGCCTGCTGTCAGTTCCCTTCTTCCTGCCCAGGCGAGCCTGCTCCCCTCCGCCTCTCGGGCGCAGCTGATCCATACCTCTGACTTCCAGCCCAGCCGGGCCATTCCCTACGTGATTACGCCCGAACGTCGGGCGATGCTCAACACGATCCGTTTTGCGGAAGGCACCTGGAAAGGTGGTCTGGATGTGGGCTATCGGGTGATGTTCGGCGGTGGCTTGATGCCTTCGCTCGACCGGCATCCCAACCGGGTGATCTACAGCTCCCGCTACGCCAGTGCAGCTGCGGGGGCTTACCAGTTCATGCCCTTCACCTGGAATCTGGTTCAGCGCAGCATCGGCGTGCGCGGTTTCGGCCCTGAGGCGCAGGACCAGGGCGCGTTGTTTCTGATTCAGCGGCGCAAAGCCCTGGGTCTGACCGACACCGGCGTTCTCAGCCCGCTGCTCGCCGCCATGCTGGCTCCGGAATGGGCGTCGTTTCCAACCCTCGCCGGTCGCAGCTACTACGGCCAACCCGTCAAAAAATACGCACGACTGCGTTCTTTCTATGACGTGAACCTCGCGGAGTTGCGGCGTCTGCGTGACGTCAAGCGCCAGGCGCTTGTCACTCCCCCTCCGGCCCTTTGCACCGGGTCGCGCATTGAATGCGCCACCCGGCTTTGACGGCATTCACGTTTCTCGACGTTCCTCAGCCTTCGGCGTCGTTCTGAAGTTTCCTGCCAACGGTGGCCTGGGCGATCAGATACGCGGCGATGCCTCCCGCCAGGAAGCCGACTCCATTGCGCAGCAGGGGCATCACTTCAGACGTGCGTGTGATCACAGGGGCAACGCCGAAGACGCCGAACAGCATCACCCACAGCGGTGAGAGCAGCAGCAACCAGGCCCAGGCGATGGTTTCGCCCTCCTTGCGGGGATAGGCCGCAAAGCCAGCAATCAAACCGCCAAAGATTGAGGTGGTCAGCGTCCAAAGCCACTGTTCCTGGGGAAGGCCAGGCACCACCTGACAACCACCACGGTCCAGACAGATTTCCACCGCATTGAGGGCATCCAGCACGGCTCCGTCCTCGCCGTGATCCTTCACGTAGTACTGGTTGCCGTAGCGGGTCTGCAGTTCAACCCAGTAAGTGCGCGGCATCATCGCGAAGTAGGCATCGCCAACGTTGAAGTTCAGCAGGTTCCCGCCGCGGGGGTCGGCCACCAGCAGCAGGCTGCTTTCATCCAGCCCCCAGAACTCGCGAATGGCCAGACCTGGTGTGCGTTCGTACTGGGTCAACACCCGCATCTTCCAGCCGGTGCGTTCCTCCACATCCGCCAGGGATGCTTCCAGCTGGGCCCGCTGGGTGTCGCTGAACACCTTGGCGAGGTCGATCACCGGGGTGGGGTGATCCGGCAGCAGCTCCGGGTTGTCGTAGGCCTCAGCCGGGGTCACCAGAACACCCAGGCTGACCAGAGCCACCACGACGAGGCTCCACAGATGTCGGATGTGATGTGTTCCCATGGAACTGCTGCAGCGACCGGCATTCTCTCCAATGGAACCGATGGCTGCGTCCTGTCCCGACTGGTTGGCAACGCATCTGCATCAGGCGGGGGGTGCCGTTCCGTTTTCCCGGTTCATGGATCTGGCTCTGAATGAGCCGGAGCACGGGTATTACGGCTCCGGCCGCGCACGCATCGGAGCCCAGGGTGATTTCGTCACCTCCCCCTCGCTGGGCAGTGATTTCGCAGCCCTTCTGGCTCCTCAGATCCTGGCTTGGCTGACGTCGATCTCCCGAAGTGATCCGGATCAACGTCTGTCGATCGTGGAAATCGGCCCTGGCGAGGGCCATCTGGCCCGGGATCTCGTTGCTGCGTTGCGTGGTGCTCATCCAGAGCTGTTGGCTCGGATCGAATTGGTGTTGGTGGAGGCCAATCCCGGCATGCGACGGCGGCAACAGGCTCTGCTGCAGGAGGAAGATGATCTGCGGCTGCGCTGGTGTTCCCTGGACGCGTTGGGCAGCGCTCCGGTTCATGGGGTGGTGATTGCCCATGAGTTGCTTGATGCCCTCCCGGTGGAGCGCTTGATCTGGCGGGAGGGATCTCTCCGGCAGCAGTGGGTGGAGCTTGCTCCAAACGGTGGTTTGCGAACGACGCATCGGCCTCTCCCCGATGGTTTGCACCAGGAGATCAGATGCGTGTGCAGCCAAGGTGGCATTCAGTTGCCGCCCCCCGATGCTGAAGAGGGGTGGACCACGGAGTGGAACAGTGCACTGCCCGACTGGTTCGCTGCTGCTGCTGCTGCTGTGCTGGTGCCTGACCGTACGGCTGCGGCGCGCCTTGGACGTACGGTTGCGGCGCGCCATGGACGTACGGTCGCGCCAAACCTTGGCCCTGCTGCTGCTGCTGTGGATGCGGGCGTGCTGCTGGTGATTGATTACGCCCTGGAGGCCCAGCGTTATTTCACAGCCCGGCGCTCCGACGGCACCTTGATGGCTGTTTACGCTCAGCAGGCGGGGCTGTCGCCCTTGGATCAGCCCGGCGAGCAGGACCTCACGGCCCACCTCTGTATCGAAGTCGTGGATGACGCGGCTCAGCGCAACGGTTGGATGGTGGGTGATCAGGCGAAGCAGGGCGAGGCCCTGCTGGCCTTGGGGCTTGCAGAGCGTTTGCATGGGCTGCAGCAGCTACCGGGCCAACAGCTGGCAGAAGCCCTGCAACGGCGTGAAGCCCTGCTTCGCCTGGTGGACCCCGCGGGGCTCGGTGCGTTCCGCTGGCTCACCTACCGGCGCGGGTTGCCGGAAGACGGCTTCAGCCTTTCAGGCGCTCAAGGCAGCTGAGGATCTCGTCCCGACTGACGTCATCGCGAATCTCAACGGTTCCGATGCTGGTGGGCATCACGAAGCGCAGGCGACCGTCGCGCACCTTTTTGTCCCCCTGCAAGCTGTCCAGAACCGCATCGGCGGCGAGATCGGGCCAGGCGGTGGGCAGTCCAGCGCTGTCGATCAGTCGGCGTTGGCGCTCGGCGTCGTCGCGACTCCAGCTGCCCCGCAGCACGCCAAGTTCACCCACGGCCACCATGCCAATGGCGACCGCCTCGCCATGCAGCCAGGTGCCATAGCCGCAGAGGGTCTCCACCACATGGCCGAAGGTATGGCCGTAGTTGAGGATCGCGCGTAAGCCACCCTCCTTTTCATCGGCTGCCACCACCCGGGCCTTGGCCGCGGCCGATCGCTGCAGGATCGAGCTCAGGCGTTCCGATCCAAGCCCAGCGGGCGTGCTCGGGTCGGGGCAGGCCTCCAGTTCCTCGAACAGCGCCGTGTCACCGAGGATTCCGTATTTGATCACCTCAGCCATGCCAGCCCGGAACTCGCGTTCGGGCAGGGTGTTCAGGGTGGAGGGATCGATCAACACCAGCCGCGGCTGGTGAAAGGCGCCGATCAGGTTTTTGCCGCGGGGATGGTTGACCCCGGTCTTGCCACCGATCGACGCGTCCACCATGGCCAGCAGGGTTGTGGGCACCTGCACCACCTGGATGCCCCGCAGCCAGGTGGCTGCCGCAAAGCCGGTCATGTCCCCCACAACGCCGCCGCCGAGGGCCACCATCAAGGAGCTGCGTTCGAGCTTGGCGTTGTAAGCCGCATCGTGGATCTCCGCCACCGTGGCTGGTGTCTTCTGGGTTTCGCCGGCGTCAATCACCAACAGTTCCACGCTGAAACCTGCCGCTCTGAGGCTGTTCAGGCAGGCGTCGCCATAGGGGCTGGCCACATCCGGATTGCTGACCACCAGCACACGTCGACCAGCCTGCACTCCAGCGTCCAGCATCTGCTGACCAAGCCTGGCCAGGCCGCCGTCTCCAATCACCACGTCGTAGGGGTTGCGCTCCAGCGCAACGCGGATGTGATGCAACGGGGTGATTGTGGTCATGAAACCGTTGGAACCCGCCTACTCTCGCAACAGTGTCGCTGGTCCTGTGCGCGAAAGATCAGTGCGCAACTCCCTTTCAGCCTGGGCGTTCCTGTTGCCGGCGGTGGTGCTGATCAGTTTGTCGGTGCTGGTGCCGGCCCTGATGGCTCTGGTGATGAGTTTCACCGCCACGGGGCTGGACGTCAGTGAACCCCTGCGTTTTGTTGGTTTGGCCAACCTGGAGCGCCTGCTGTCGGATCCAATGGCGCGGCAGGTGCTGGTCACCACCTTCCTTTATCTGTTTGGTGTGGTGCCTCCCATCGTTCTGGGGGCGCTGGCGCTGGCGGTGCTGGTCAACCAGGGGCTGCCCGGTCGGTCTTTTCTGCGGGGCGCCTTTTACACCCCGGTGCTGGTGTCGATCGTTGTTGCAGCCATCGCCTTTCGCTGGCTCTATGCCGAGAACGGACTGATCAATGGATGGTTGAGTGCCCTGCTCGGTGATGCCTTCAGCCCGATTGGTTTTCTCACCACGCCGCAGCTGGCCCTGCCCGCCGTGATGTTGGTGACCCTCTGGAAGGGACTTGGTTATTACATGGTGATTTTTCTGGCGGGTTTGCAGGGCATCCCCCAAGAGCTCTACGAGGCAGCGGAGCTGGATGGCAGTGAGGGCTGGAGAAAGCATCTCGACATCACCCTGCCCTTGATGAGTCCCTATGTGACCCTGGTCGCTGTGGTGTCGTCGATCGCGGCCACGAAGGTGTTCGAGGAAGTGTTCCTGATGACCCAGGGAGGTCCTGCGGATGCCACGCGAACCATCGTTTATTACGTGTACGACCAGGCCTTTGCCGAATTGGAGATCAGCTACGCCTGCACCCTGGGCCTGGCGCTGTTCCTGTTGGTGTTGCTGTTCACCATGATCCGGTTGGCCTTTGCCGGCGATCGCCCCCTGATCTGAAGCTGTCAGCGACCCTGCAAACTGGCAAGCTGCGGACATCAGCTCGGACACGATGATCGGCGTTGTTGGAGGTGGTCAGCTGGCACGGATGCTTGTGCAGGCTGCCGCGCAACGCGATGTTCCCATCGCTGTTCAAACGTCCGATGCAGCTGATCCCGCGGCTGGTTTGGCCTCGCGCCTCGTGGCAGCGGATCCCCGGGATGTGGCAGGAACCCGGGAGCTGGTGGTGGGTTGTGACGGCATCACCTTCGAGAACGAGTGGGTCAATATCGATGCTCTTCTGCCGCTGGAGCAGCAGGGGGTTCGTTTCCAGCCCTCGCTGGCGGCGCTTTCGCCCCTGGTCGACAAGTTGTCGCAGCGCCAGCTGCTCGACGATCTGGCGATCCAGAGCCCGCCCTGGTGTCCGCTCAGTTTGATTTCACCGGCCCAGCCCGCGCTTCCTCAGGGCTGGACCTTTCCGGTGATGGCCAAGGCCTCCCGTGGTGGTTACGACGGCAAGGGCACGGTGGTGTTGCGCGACATCGATGGCCTGGCGCAGTTGTTGCGGGCGGTCCCTGCCGACGACTGGTTGTTGGAATCCTGGGTGGACTACGAGCTGGAGTTGGCTCTCGTGGTCAGCCGCGATCAGCGCGGCCGCATCCGCCATTTTCCGCTGGTGCAAACCCACCAACATCAACAAGTCTGCGACTGGGTTCTGGCCCCTGCTCCCGTGGATCCTTCGGTGGCTGCCCTGGCTTACAACGTTGCGGCCTCTCTGATGACGAAGCTCGGCTATGTGGGGGTGCTGGCCCTGGAGTTTTTCTATGGGCCCGCTGGCCTGCAGGTGAATGAAATTGCTCCACGCACCCACAATTCCGGGCATTACTCGATCGAGGCCTGCACCAGCAGTCAGTTCGATCAGCAGCTCTGCATCGCGGCTGGTCTTCCCGTGCCTGATCCCGAGCTCAAAAGCCGTGGTGCCTTGATGGTCAACCTGCTCGGCCTGGACCCCGAGCGTCACCCTCCTTTGGATCAGCGGCTTGAGGCCCTGGAGGCCATGCCGGGGCTTCACCTGCACTGGTACGGCAAGTCGCCGGAAACACCGGGCCGCAAGTTGGGGCACGTGACGCTGCTGCTTGCGGGTGACACGCTCCTCAAGCGGCGCGATGAGGCTGAGTTAGCACTTGCCGCCATCCGCCGGATCTGGCCCCTCGAGAGCGAGAGTCAGGACTAAGATTGATTGTGAACTGCTGTGTTGGTGACGGCCTTTTTCTAGTGCTCTGATCTGACTCTCTTTCGACTTGGGGAGACTGTCGTGACGGTGACGTAGACCGGCCATGCAGCCGGAAACGAAACCCCACTTTGTCGCCCCTTCTGGTTCTTCCAGGTCGACCACTGGGGCTCGCACGGCATGGCGGTTCACCCCCTTCGCTTGGTGAATGTGGTGGGAGCCTTGGACTTCGCCAAGCCATCACAAAATCAATATCTCCAAGTTTCTACGTCGATATTTTGAAATTTTGTTTTTTGGTCCTGGTTTACCGGATGACTTTTTTGTCTTCTCTCTAGGTTCTGCTTTAAAACGTCTCAGCTTTGTTAGTGGGGCAGGCCCCTCATCAGCCAAGACTCGACCACAAAAAACAGGAGGAAGAATGAGCAGATGCTGATCACCAGTAGTTTGCCATTCATGCTGAAATTTTTCGCTCTTATTGCACTGTAGATACGTTTGTCTGGGTTGAAGTGGAGATTTTTGGTGGAGCTAGTTTCCGGAGTGGTTGAACTCCTGGAGCGCGTACTGGGCGAGGCATTTGTTTTTATCGGTGTCGGTCAGCGAGATGGTGGTCACGCTCTGATGCCAGTTTCGACGGTTGATCAATTCGTTGAATTCGGTCAAAGCGTCTTCGAGGTCGTCGAAACTGCCCATGCTCTCCATCGTTTGTTGCCCTTGTTTGACGGCAATTTCGAGGGGCATGGATCGATCGCTGCAGCTTTCAAGGCTACCCCTGTGCTGTTGTGTAGTCGATGATGCTTACGGCTGTGTGAACAAAGCTTGTCAGCGCTTTTCCTGTCCTTAGCGTTTGTTTGGTTGCAGTGCAGAGATGCGTGATCCACGCCTGGACGAACTGATCCAAATGGAAACCTGGGATTGGTGGAAAGCTCAGGTTTTTTATTTGCGTGAAAAGAAAGATTATGCTGATGCGGAGGCGCTGTTCATGGAATTCAAGATTCCTACATCTGACTCCAAGGATTGATGCCGTTTATTGATGTCACTTGTTGATGCCACTTCTCGATGCAACTGTGCATGGATTGAGGGAACCCATTTCGTTCTCCCATTGAGTTGGTTGGCTGTCGGTGTTGTTGAGAATCACTTTTCCGCATCGCTTCATTGTTCATCCATCCGTGCTGGTTTCTTTCTTTTCATCTGTTTTCGGCCTGGTGGCAAGCGCACTGCTTGTGGGTTGTTTCGGCAGCCCCGCGGCTGACGCTGTCACCTTTTTGCCGGATGACGCTGAAGTCGCATGCCGGGCCATCCTTCCCCAATGTTTCCGCCGATCCGATTGGGCTGAACTCTGTGCCCGAGATCCCGGCGTTGCCGATGGTCATCCTCAGACCTGTCGTGCTGCTGGATTCGAGTCAGGCCAACCCCTTCAGGGGCGGTGATGCAGGACGGCCTGTTCCAGGTCTGGCCGACTCATCGAGGTCACCACAAAGACTTCCTGGGCGGATGTCCCCTTGCGGGCCACCAGCTTGTATCCCCCTGTGATCGGGGTGGACACCCTCAGCTGCAGTTCAGGGCTGCGGCCACGCACCCGGCTGATGACGGCAGGGGTGATCGTCTGGATCTCCGTCTCGTGGGACAGGGCCTTCAGCCATGGGATCAAGCCGTCCACATAGGTGCTGTGGGTGATGACGACCCGGCCCAAAGCTGAACGAAAACCCGAGAACTGGTGAAAGTTAGCCACTTTGGCTATGCCAGAGAGAGCGCTCCGGGGCTGTGATGCTGAAATCAGTAGACGCTCTCCGCCACGTGATCAGCGGACCGCTGCAGGATGCCTGCGGCCCCCAGGCCCGCATGCTCACCGCTGAGGTGCACGGAACGGAGGTTCGGGGCCTGGCCTTGTGCCCTGGCCGGGTGGTGCGTTTCGTGATGGACGAGCAGCTGCAGCGTTTGCAGGTGGCCGATCTGCTGCGCCTCACCAAAGCCAGCCGTGAGCCGGCGGCCTGACTCAGCAGCGTTCCAGAGGGGCCATCGTTAAGCCCTCGGCCTGAAGCTGCTGGTGGTACAACTCGGCCTGCTCCAGGGGGCCGCACCAAACTTCAGCCGCACCCTGCCCATCAATCTTGTTGGCGAGGTTCCATGCCTTGTCCTCACTCATGCCGGGAATGATCTTGCGCAGGCAATCCACCACGTGCTGGAAGGTGTTCACATCGTCGTCCAGAACGATCACGCGAGCCTGAGGGTAGCGCTGTGTTGTTCCCTGACGCTCCAGCACTGCTGATGAACCTGGGCTGGAGCTTGTCATGACAGATGCCTTCGGGCGGACGAAAAGGTGCCGAACCCTAGGTAGGATCCCGACAGTCAAGTGGTCAAGCGCATGTTGTTCACTCTGGGTTGGGCGTCCTTGGCCGCTATGTTCAGTTTCTCCATCGCCATGGTCGTCTGGGGACGCAATGGTGACGGCACCCTGAACTTCTGATCGGATCTGTGCTTCAAGACGCACCCCTTCTCAGCCAGACCCTGGCGGTCACGGCAGCTGTGCTTCTTGTCTTCGTCAGCCTTGCCGTGATCTATCTCTCAACGATCGAATGGAGGGACCGTCGACGCCGTCAAGGTTCAACCAAGTCATCCTCCTGATTCCGTCCGTCCGACGTCAAATTGGACTACGTCCCTGCACAGCCCTTCTCCTGGGGTTGTGCTTTTTTTTGCCCGCCCTGCTGCTGGCCACCTCCAGCCTGAAGACGCCTTCCCTGAATCGCGGTGGAACAGCAGAGCTGTTTGAGATCAGTCGGCGGGCACGGTTGGTTCAGAGTTTTGAGGCGGACCCCGCTGCACCGGTGCCGAAGCTCTGGCAGCAGCGGCTTGGTGCTTCGGAAGCTCCTGATCGCTGGGCCCGTCATGGTCGCGGCACCTGGTGGCTGATCTGGCTGGACGACGGTGAACCCCTTCTGGCCCTTCCGTCCTCGCCGCATTCGTCTGCTCTGGATCTGCTGTTCGCTGATGAACTGCACCGCAGCAGTTTTGATCAACTTCCGTCGCTGAAGCGACGGGAGCCCTCGGCTCTGGAACAGCGCTGCTTACGGCTGCTGACCAGCGGATCGGCCGTTCAGTGGCAACCCTCAGGCTTAGCTTCGATCAGCGGTTCCCTTTTTCCCGCCTTGGCGAGCGTGTCGCATGGCTGTCTGGGTGTTGCGCTACGGGGCGATCGTCTGATGGCTGAAGGGCCTGTGGCCTCCAGCCCTTTCGCGGCCCTGCAGGTTCACCACCCGGAACGCCAAGCCAATTTCGTTCGCTTCGATCCGCCGTGGGCTTACCTGGAGCTCAACAGCGTTTCCCTGCAGCCGCTGCTGGGATCCTTGTTCAACAATTCACTGTTCGCCCAACAACTCGACAGCCGCTACGGATTGCTGAAGCAGTTGCGCGACGTTCTGCTCAAGGCACCTGTCCTTGTGCGGTTGGATGCGCTGGAGGGTGCTCGTTTCCAGGCTGCGATTCAAGCCAGGTTGATGCTGGCTGCTGGTGAAATCGACATGACCAAGCGAAGTCTTGATGCCGTTGCCACCGCCTTGTTGAAGCGCGGGTTTCAACGGGTTGAACGTCCCCTGTTGTCTCCCGATGGTCGGCCCTCAAACCATGTGGCCGTTGTTTGGTTGGATCCCCAGGGTCATCCGCAAGGTGGTTGGTCACTGGGTCCTGCACTCCGAGGTCAGGTGGAGTTGCTGCTGGCCTTGGGGGATGCCCCGAACCTCCGCAGCAATCCGCTGAAACGGATGGGCCAACAGCAGCTTCGCCTTCGCGCACGACCGGATCAATTGGCTCGGTTGGGGTGGCTCGGACCGGGCTGGCCGCGGGTGGTTGGCAAGGCACCTCAACTGGAGCTTGAGATGACGGCACTGCCGAAGCAGCAACAGCCCGGATGGCTTCGGCTTCAGCTGGACGTGCGTTGAGCCTGCTCTTCCAAGCGACGTTCCTTCTTGCGCTTCTCGGCAGCGATGGTCTCTTCCACCAGTTCAACGGCCTGATCCATCCGTTCACTGTTGGAGCCAAACAGCGTTAGATCCTTCTCAACGCGATCGGTGGGCAAACCGAGTCCCTCAGCAAGTTCCTTGCTCTGTTTGACGATGGCCTCGGTGCCCGCACCGGTGGCATCCGCTGCAGCCGCCTTGAGCAGGCTCATCAGTCCAACGGCCATCAAACGCGAGTAGTGGCTGCCCTCGTTGAGGCTGTGGGATGACAGCAAGCTTTTGAGGCTTTCGAGATCCTTCCCTTTGGCCTGGTCCACCAGAGAGGCGTTGGTTTTGCGCAGCTTTGCTGCGTCGAAGCCATTGCTGCTGCACAGGGCACTGAACAGTGCCTCGGTCTGAGCTTCAGGCCGATAGCCCTTGGTGAAGGTGTCGAACACTGTGCAGAGCCCAACGCTGAACAGCCCGTTGGCTTCAAACCGACTTTGATGGCTCAGCAGATGCAGCTCCACCAGCAGCTCATCAGCAAGGCGGCGGTACAGCGGCGCAATGACGTGGGGAAAGGCCTGATGAAACGCGCGTTTGCTGTCGGCGATGGTCTGACTTGCGGCCAACGTGCAGTCCAGGAATGAATGGCTGGAACCCTAGCGCCGCAGACATCGCCGTTAGGATTGCCCGACCATGCTGATGCTCAGATGATCCCCATTGTGATTGAGGAGTCCGGCCGGGGAGAAAGGGCCTTTGACATTTATTCCCGGCTTCTGCGCGAGCGAATCATCTTCCTCGGTGAGGCTGTCACCAGTGACTCCGCCAACCGGATCGTCGCCCAGATGTTGTTCCTCGAAGCTGAGGATCCCGAGAAAGATATCTACCTCTACATCAACTCTCCCGGCGGTTCGGTTTACGACGGCCTCGGCATCTTCGACACGATGCAGCACATCAAACCGGATGTGCACACGGTGTGTGTCGGCCTCGCCGCAAGCATGGGAGCTTTCCTGCTCTGTGCCGGCACCAAGGGCAAGCGCAGCAGCCTGCAGCACTCCCGGATCATGATTCACCAGCCCTTGGGTGGTGCCCAGGGCCAAGCCAGCGACATCCGCATTCAGGCAGACGAAATCCTTTTCCTCAAGGATCGCCTCAACAAGGAACTGTCCGATCGCACCGGCCAACCCCTTGATCGGATTCAGCAGGACACCGACCGTGACTTCTTCATGTCACCCACCGAAGCAGTGAACTACGGCTTGATTGATTCGGTGATCGACAAGCGTCCTGTTCAGGCCGTTGCTTGAAGAAGGGAAACTCTAAAAACAACCGTCCCAGCAAGATCTGTCCGGTCTGCGAGCGCCCCTTTGAGTGGCGCAAAGCCTGGAGAAATTGCTGGGATGAGGTTGTGTACTGCTCCGAGCGTTGTCGACGACGCAGGAACAAATCCAATCCATAAAAAAGCCCCCGTCTGAACAAGGCGGGGGCTTTTTATTGCTGAACCCAGAATCAGTCGAGGGTGACGACAGTGCGATCTTTCTCAGGAACAGCGGTGAATTCAGCCAGAACAGCCTTGAACTCATCACCATCCATGGTTTCCTTTTCGATCAGCAGTTCCACCAGGCGATCCATGGCTTCGCGGTTGGCAGCCACAATCTCGACTGTCTCGTCATAACAGCGCTTCACCATGTTGCGCACTTGAACATCAATCTGTTGGGAGATCGATTCCGACACGTCACTGCGTGACATCAGGTCGCGCCCCAGGAACACTTCCTGGTTGCCGCCCTCGAGGGCAACAGGGCCGAGATCACTCATGCCGAGTCGGGTCACCATGTTGCGGGCCATCGACGCCACCTGTTGGATGTCGCCACCTGCTCCGGTGGTGACTTCCTGGTGTCCGAACACCACGTCCTCTGCGGCACGGCCACCCAGGGCTCCCATGATGCGTGCCTTGAGCTGGGCACGGGTGACCAGGGTTTGCTCCTCATCAGGGGAGAACCAGGTCAGGCCTTGGGCCTGGCCTCGGGGAATCAAGGTGACCTTCTGAACAGGGTCGTGGTCCTTGACCATGGTGCCGATCAGGGCATGACCAACTTCGTGATAAGCGATCAGACGCTTGCTGCGACCGTCGGTGAGGGGACGACCCTCCATGCCGGCGATGATCCGATCGACAGCGTCGTCGATCTCGCTCAAGCCGATGGCTTCCTTGCGGCGGCGGGCGGTGAGGATGGCCGCCTCATTCATCAGGTTGGCCAGATCAGCACCGGTGAAGCCAGGGGTGCGGCGGGCAATGCTTTCGAGGGACAGCTCCTCTTCGAGCTTCTTGTTGCGGCAGTGCACATCGAGGATGGCCAGGCGGCCCTTGATGTCGGGGGCGTCCACGGTGACCTGACGGTCAAAACGGCCGGGACGCATCAGAGCTGAGTCCAGAACGTCGGGGCGGTTGGTGGCGGCAATGATGATGATGCCGCTGTTGCCTTCGAAGCCATCCATCTCCGTCAGGAGCTGGTTGAGCGTCTGTTCGCGTTCGTCGTTGCCTCCACCGATGCCGGCACCGCGCTGGCGGCCCACGGCATCAATTTCGTCGATGAAGATCAAGCAAGGGCTGTTTTCCTTGGCCTTCTTGAACAGATCGCGGACGCGGCTGGCACCCACGCCAACGAACATCTCAACGAACTCGGAGCCAGAAAGGGAGAAGAAGGGAACGCCCGCTTCACCGGCAATGGCCTTGGCCAGAAGGGTTTTGCCGGTGCCGGGAGGGCCGACCAGCAGAAGGCCGCGGGGAATCTGAGCACCCACTGAGGTGAATCGCTCGGGCTGCTTCAGGAAGGTGACCACTTCCTGGAGTTCTTGCTTGGCTTCGGTAACGCCGGCCACGTCATCGAACATGACGCCGGTCTCCGCTTCCATCATGAAGCGGGCCTTGCTCTTGCCGAACTGCATGGCCTGGCCAGGGCCGCCAGGCATGTTGCTGTTGCGGCGGGCCAGGAAGATCAGGGCACCGATAAGCAGCAGCGGGAAGGCCAGATTGCCCAGCACGCCGAGGGCCGGAGGTGCTGTGCGGGGCGGATGAATATCAAAGCTGATGCCTTCGGTCTTCAGCGTGTTGATCAGCTCAGGGGCCAGACCAGGAAGGTCAACGCGCAGGCGTTGAACGCGGTTGTCGAGGTCGGGATCGACGGCTTCGATCACGGCGTTGCGGCCCCCGTCGTAGATATCAACGGCTGTGACGCGACCGGCCTCGACGTAATCGAGGAAGCGGCCGTAGCTCATCCTTGCCACCGCAGCATTGCGGGGAGCGACGGTGGTGCCATTGCTGTCCTGGCTGAGGCCGTTGATGCCTCCGTTGCTCACCACCTGCCAGCCGATCAGCAACACGACGCCGATTGGCAACAGCCAGAGGGCAAGAAGGCGCCAGCGCTGATTCATGAGCTGAAGAAATTCGTTAACGAGTGTAAAGGAGTTGGACTGATTTCTGAGGCCTGATCAAAGGCTTCTCAGGGCAACAATCGGGTCGAGCTTTGCAGCGCGTCGGGCTGGAACAACTCCGAAGAACAGCCCGATGGATCCTGAGAGTCCAACGGTGACCACCACCATCGTTGCGCCGATCGTTGCTGGCAGGGGCGTGACCGCCGCCACGAGGCTTACGGTTCCAAGACCCGCCAGCGTGCCGATGGCGCCGCCAAGGCTGGCAAGCACCAGGGATTCCACCAGAAACTGCTGCAGAACATCACCGCTGCGGGCGCCCAGGGCTTTGCGCAGGCCGATCTCCTCGGTGCGTTCGCTGACGGACACCAACATGATGTTCATGATCCCGATGCCTCCCACCAGCAGGGAGATCCCACCAATGGCCCCGAGCATCAGGGTGAGTCCTCCGGTGATGGTGCCCACGATGGTGAGAGCGTCCTTCTGGGATCGCACCACGAAGTCGTCGTCCCGGAGAATCCGGTGCCGCTGCCTCAGCAGGTTGTTGATCTGAAAGCTGGCTGCGTTGATGCTGTTTTCATCCCTGGCTTCAACACTGATGGAGTTGAGGCTGATGCCATAAATCGGATCCCGACCGGTGATCCGGTTCACCATCGTGGTGATCGGGATGTAGGTGTTTTCGTCCTGGTTGCTGCCGAACACGGCACCCTTGGGGGCCATCACACCGACCACCTCGAAGCTTTGATTGCCGATGCGCACCTGCTGGCCAATCGCTGAGCCAGTGGGAAACAACTTGGTGCGCAGATCCGAGCCGAGCACGGCGATGGCTTTCGCACCGGCCACGTCCTTGGCGTTGATGAAACGGCCCTTGGCCACGTCGAATCCGCGCACAGGGGGGAACTCCGATGTCGCGCCGAAGACCGCACCCGTGGAACTGCGGGCGCCTGCCTGCACCACCTGATTGGTGTTGATCACGGGCGCCACGCGCTTGACGCTGGGAACCTGGGTGGCGATGGCTTCGGCATCTTCCAGCACGAGCGTTTTCGGTCGCGTAACCCCTTGGCGTCTGGCGTTTGTGTTGCCCGGAACCACAAACAGCACATTGGCGCCGAGGTTGTTCAACTGGCCTTCAGCCAGCAATTGCGCTCCCCGTCCAACCCCCACCAGTGTGATCACCGAGGCGTTGCCGATCACGATGCCCACCATCGTGAGCAGGCTGCGCAGGCGGTTGCTGCGCAGGGTGGACAGGGCCATCCGCACCGTTTCCGTTGCGGGCATGCGCCGGTTCATGGTGTGGCGTCGCTCAGATCAGTGTCGCTTGTGCTTCGTTGCCGACGATGCTCACCTTGACCAGATCTGTGGATCCGGAAACGCCGGTGTGGGTGCCTGCGGACTGCACCACGAGATCACCCTCCTTGAGTAGATCGAGCTCCTTGGCTTTGACCATCGCCGCCTGGAAGGTCTGCGTGGTGCGTTCGCCCTGGGGAATCACCAGCGGTGTCACGCCCCAAACCAGTTGCAGACGACAGGCAACCGTGCGATCAGGGGTGATGGCAAGGATCGGTGCCGCAGGCCGGAATTTGCTCACGTTGCGAGCTGTGGCCCCACTTCGGGTGAGGGGAAGAATCGCCGAGGCATTGAGCTGGCTGGCGATGGTGCTGACCGCACCGCTCAGGGCATTGGGGATGGTGCTGGGCAGGTGGCTGTCGATCGAGCGTTGGGGATAGTCCTTCTCGATCCGGCGAGCAATGGTGGCCATGGTTTGCACGGCTTCCACGGGGAAATCCCCCACCGCGGTCTCGTTGGAGAGCATCACGGCGTCGGTGCCATCCAGGATGGCGTTGGCCACGTCGCTGACTTCGGCTCGGGTGGGCCGGGGGCTGGAGGCCATGGAATCCAGCATCTGGGTGGCCGTGATGATCGGGATGCCCAGGCTGTTGGCCTTGCGGATCAGTTCCTTCTGCAGCAACGGCACTTCCTCGGCAGGCATCTCCACGCCAAGGTCACCGCGGGCCACCATCACGCCGTCACAGAGGGGCAGGATCGAATCGATCTGATCGATGGCCTCAAACTTTTCGATCTTGGCCACAACGGGGGTCTCGTGGCCCTGTTCGCGGATCAGTCCGCGAATCTCCTCCATGTCGGAGGGATTGCGCACGAAGCTGAGGGCCACCCAGTCCACCCCCTGGCTGAGGCCGAAGGCCAAGTCAGCCTTGTCCTTGTCCGTGAGGGCGCGAACGGACAACTGAACGTCCGGGAAGTTGACGCCCTTGTTGTTGGAGAGAACACCGCCCACGGTGACGGTGCAATGCAAGGTCTGCTGCGCTTTGTCGACGGTATCGACTTTCATCTCAACGCGGCCGTCGTCGAGCAGGATCCGGCTTCCTGCGGTGACTTCGTCCGCCAGCTTGTCGTAGGTGACTGTTGCGATCGTCTTGTCGCAGCTCACGGGCCGTGAGGTGAGCGTGAACGGATCGCCGTTGGCCAGGGTGATCGGGCCCTCGGCAAATCGCCCGAGCCGGATCTTCGGGCCCTGAAGGTCCTGGAGGATGCCGATGGTCTGCCCCAATTCCTCAGACACCTGACGAATGGTGGCGATGCGTGCGGCGTGTTCGCTGTGGTCCCCGTGGGAAAAGTTCAGCCTGAAGGTGGTGGCACCAGCCTTCACCAGCTCCTTGATCCGCTCCGGACTCTCCGTGGCGGGGCCGATGGTGGCCACGATCTTGGTCCGTCGGTTCAGGTCGAACTGGCCCATATCGCGGCTGAAAATCCTTGCGGAAACTACCATCCGGGCGTTTCCCAACCGGCCCCATGGAGATGAATTCCTATCAGGACGCCGCCCGAAAGACGGCTGCCTACCCGGATGTGGGCCGTAATCCCATCTATCCGACCCTTGGTTTGACCGGTGAGGCCGGCGAGGTGGCCGACAAGGTGAAAAAGGTGATTCGCGACCGCGGCGGTGTGTTTGATGCCGACACCCGCGAAGCGATCAAGTTGGAGCTGGGAGATGTGCTCTGGTACGTGGCTCAGCTGGCCAGCGAACTGGGTTATGACCTGAATGAGGTGGCTGACGCCAACCTGCAGAAACTGTCGAGCCGGGCTGCCCGTGGGCGCATCGGTGGCAGTGGTGACCAACGTTGATCTCCTGATGCTCCGTCGACTTGTTTACTTCTTGTGCTGCCTGCCCCTGCTGCTGGGGCCGGCGCTGCCCTGTGACGCCGCTGAACTTCAGCTCAGTGAGGTTCGCCTGGATCCCTGCGGAGAGCTGGATGCCGGCAATCAACCTGAATTAAGCCGCCCTGTTGGTGCCAGCTGTTATGTGCTGACAGGAGACGTTGAGAACCGCAGCAAGAACAGCGTCATCGACACCGATGTGTATGCACGGATCCTGGATGCCAGTGGTGAACCGGTTCTTCCCAACAGAACCCGTGTGGGATCCATCGGGGATGTGAACCCTGGTCACTCCCCGTTTGCCCTGCGAATCTCAGTGCCCGCCGGAACCCCAGGGCCCTTTGTGATCAAAAATCCCCGTGCCCGTGGATTCAATGCTCCAGTCCGCAGCCGCGTTGATGTTGACGAGGATGACCTGCTTCCGTTGGAACGGGGCATCAACCAGACGTGATCACCAGCTGGAGCCCGACATGTAGAAGGCGCTGATCGACTGCCCCACCAGGCTCTGCAACAGGTTCAGGGCCAGGAAGGCCAGGATGGCGGACAGGTCAATGCCCCCCAGCGGTGGGATCAAACCCCTGAAGGCGTTCAGGTAAGGGTCGGTGATCGCACTCACGCTGCTGAGCACCGGATTGCCCCAGTCCAGATTCGGGAACCAGCTCAGCAGAACCCGCACGATCAGCACCAAGGAATAGATCTGCAGGGTCTGGGATAGCACCTGCAGCAAGGTGACGGGGAGAGATTCCATGACGGGGGCTGATCTGTTCCGACTTTATGCAGCTTCCGTCAGATCGGTTGCCCCAAGATCAGGAAGCACCGAGAAGGTGCGGTGAAATTTTTCGGTAAGGCTGAGCCAGTAGGACCGCCCCTCGCTCTGACGACGCCGTTCGATGAAGTCCTGCGCCATCAGTTCCTTGATGTGGTCGTAGGCCCCCGAGCCCCGCAGATCCACAAGATCCGATTGAAGAATGCGTTTCTTCAGAGCAATGGTGGCGAGGGTTCGCAGGGTTGCTGTGGAGAGGTTGACCGGCAGCAGGTCTTTGACCAGATCGCCCATGCCCGGCCGCAGCTGCAGCCCGTAGCGACCGCTCTGTTCAACGACCTCCAGGGCGCTGTCCCGTTGGGCGTAGGAGGCCGTCAGGGCGACGAGGGCTTCTTCAACGGTTCGGCGGTCGGCGTCGGCCAGCTCGGCCAGTTCACCGATGCTGACGGGCCGACCCTTGAGGTAAAGAATCGCCTCGAGCCGGTTGGGCAGGGATGGAGTCGTCATCACAGCCCCTCGAGAGCACTCAAGTTACCGCCCTGAAACTCAGAGGAACAGGCCATAGGCCGGGTTGTTGGTTTCATCCCAGTGGCGATAGCCCAGGGCATTGAGGAATTCGTTCCAGCCCTGCATGTCCTGTTCCGGCACCAGCACGCCAACAACGATGCGCCCAACGTCAGCGCCATGGTTTCTGTAGTGGAAGATGCTGATGCTCCAGCCGGGGTGGAGAGCATCCACGAAGCTCATCAAGGCACCCGGGCGTTCGGGAAATTCGAAGCGATACAGCAGCTCTTTGCATTCGCCGGCACAGGCCGAGCGGGCTGAAGCCGGCAGACGGCCGCCCACCATGTGGCGCAGGTGAACCTTGGCAAATTCGTTGTCGCTGAGATCGAGGCAGGGGAAGCCGCCACGCTCCAGCTGGCCCAGCAGGGAGGCACGGTCGTTGTCATCGCTGACCTGCACACCGATGAAGATCTGCGCCGAGGCCCCATCGGTCATGCGGTAGCTGAATTCTGTGAGGCTTCGCTCCCGCAGCAATTCGCAAAGCCGTCTCAGGCTGCCGGGTGATTCGGGAATCTCCACGGCCAGCATTGCTTCGCGCTCTTCCCCGAGCTCAGCCCGTTCGGCGATGAAGCGCAGCCGGTCGAAATTCATGTTGGCCCCGCAGGCCACCGCCACCAGATTGCGCCCCGCCAGCTGGCGCTCGGCCACGTCCTGTTTGAGCCCGGCCACCGCTAGAGCACCGGCGGGCTCCAGGATTGAACGGGTGTCTTCAAAGACGTCCTTGATCGCGGCACAGATGGCATCGGTGTCGACCCGCACCATCCGATCGACGAACTGCTGGGCCAGCGCAAAGGTGTGCTCCCCAACCTTTCTCACGGCGACGCCATCGGCAAACAGCCCCACCTGTTCCAGTTCCACCCGCTGCCCTCGCTCGAGGGAGCGGCTCAGGGCATCGGCATCCACCGGCTCCACGCCGATCACCTCCGTTTCCGGCCAAAGCCGTTTCACGTAGGCAGCGATGCCCGCGATCAAGCCACCGCCACCCACGGCCACATAAATCGCGTTGGGTGGCTGCTCGGCCTGGCGCATGATCTCCATGCCGATCGTTCCCTGGCCTGCGATCACTTCCGGATCGTCGAAGGGATGAATGAAGGTGAGCCCCTCGGCCTTGCAGCGTCGCTGCGCCTCCGCGGAGCACTCGTCGTAGGTCTCGCCATGGAGGACCACGTCACCACCCAGGGCCCGCACGGCGCGCACTTTCACCTCGGGTGTGGTGCTTGGCATCACGATCACGGCCCGACAGCCAAGCCGCTGGGCACTCAGGGCGACGCCCTGGGCATGGTTCCCGGCACTGGAGGCAATCACACCGCGCTTGAGCTCGTCTCTGCTGAGCTGCGCCATGCGGTTGTAGGCGCCGCGCAGCTTGAACGAGAACACCGGCTGGAGATCCTCACGCTTCAGCCAGACCGTGTTGTTCAGCCGGCGGCTCAGATTGGGTGCGGGATCCAAAGGGGTCTCCCGCGCCACGTCGTAGACGCGGGCACGCAGGATCCGCTGCAGGTAGTCGGTCATCTCACCATTCTTCCAAGGGTTCGATCCAGACAGGATCCGGGTTGGTTCCCGTAGATTGCACGTATTGGAGTTGGCAGTGCATGCATCTCGGAGATCTGAAGCATCCGAATGAACTGCACGGACTCAGCCCGGCCCAGCTTGAGGATGTGGCTCGGCAGATTCGTGAGCGGCATCTGCAGGTGGTGTCCACCAGCGGTGGCCACCTGGGGCCTGGCCTGGGGGTTGTGGAGCTGACCCTGGCGCTGTACCAGACGCTGGATCTCGACCATGACCGTGTGATCTGGGATGTGGGCCATCAGGCCTACCCCCACAAATTGATCACCGGCCGGTTCAACGATTTCGACTCCCTGCGTCAGCAGCACGGGGTGGCGGGTTACCTCAAGCGCACAGAGAGCGATTTCGACCACTTCGGAGCGGGTCATGCCAGCACCTCCATCTCAGCGGCGCTGGGCATGGCCATGGCGCGGGACAACCGGGGAGAGTCGTTCAAATGCGTTGCCGTCATTGGTGATGGAGCCCTGACAGGTGGCATGGCTCTGGAGGCCATCAACCACGCCGGACACCTTCCCAACACGCCGCTCCTTGTGGTGCTGAACGACAACGACATGTCGATCTCTCCGCCGGTTGGTGCGCTTTCGAACGTGCTGAACCGTGCGCGGCTCAGCCCACCGATGCAGTTCCTCTCAGGGAGTGTTGAGGAAAGCGTTCGGCATCTGCCCTTCATGGGTGGTGAGATCCCTGCGGAACTCAACCGCCTCAAGGGCAGCATGCGTCGCCTCGCGGTTCCCAAGGTGGGTGCCGTGTTCGAGGAACTGGGCTTCACCTATATGGGGCCGATCGACGGCCACGACATCGGTGAAATGGTGCGCACCTTCCAGGCGGCCCACCGCGAAGGTGGCCCTGTGCTGGTGCATGTGGTCACCAAAAAGGGCAAGGGCTATCCCTACGCCGAGGCTGATCAGGTGGGCTACCACGCCCAATCAGCTTTTGATCTCGGCACCGGCAAGGCGATTCCGTCGTCCAAACCCAAGCCCCCCAGCTACAGCAAGGTGTTTGGGCAGACCCTGGTCAAGCTCTGTGAGCAGAACAGTCGGGTGATCGGCATCACTGCGGCCATGGCCACCGGCACCGGTCTCGATCTGCTTCAGAAGGCCGTTCCAGACCAGTACGTGGACGTGGGCATCGCTGAGCAACATGCCGTCACCCTGGCGGCAGGCATGGCCTGCGAGGGGTTGCGTCCTGTCGTTGCCATCTACAGCACCTTCCTTCAGCGCGCTTACGACCAGTTGATCCACGACGTGGGCATCCAGAAGCTGCCGGTCACCTTCGTGCTCGATCGTGCCGGCATCGTTGGTGCCGACGGGCCGACCCACCAGGGTCAGTACGACATCAGCTACATGCGGGCCATTCCCAACTTCACGGTGATGGCACCGAAGGATGAGGCTGAGCTGCAGCGCATGCTGGTGACCTGCCTGCAGCATGACGGGCCCACGGCGCTGCGGATTCCGCGGGGCTCCGGGGAAGGCGTGCCCTTGATGGAAGAGGGTTGGGAATCGCTGCCGATCGGCCGCGGTGAACTGCTGCGGGAAGGCGACGATCTGATGATCGTGGCCTACGGCTCGATGGTGGCTCCTGCCCTGGCCACAGCAACGCTTCTGGAGGAAGCCGGTCTCTCCACCACCGTGATCAACGCCCGCTTCCTGAGGCCCCTGGATCAGGCGCTGATCCATCCCCTGGCACGTCGCATCCCCAGCGTGGTCACCATGGAAGAGGGAGCCCTGCCCGGTGGTTTTGGCGCAGCGGTTCTGGAGTCGTTGATCGATCAGGACATCAATGTGTCGATGTTGCGCATCGGCATCCCCGACCAGCTGGTTGATCACGCCACGCCGCAGCAGAGCAAGGAAGCGCTTGGCCTCACTCCTGCGAAGATGGCTGAACGCATCCTTGAGCGCTTCAGCAGTACTTCGGGTGATCTGCCAGCCAACGCTTCGATCAAGGCCCTGCAGGCCTGAAGCTGAGGGCTCGGTGTCCGTCCTGATCGTTGGCGCGGGACCGTCAGGTGCCCGTCTGGCGATTCAACTGGCGCGGGCGGGTGCTGAGGTGACCCTGGTGGATCGCCTGGCTGATCCCCATCGCCATGCCTATTCCAGTGGCGCCCTGCCTCTGGAGGCTGTTCGTCGCTTGGGTCTGCCGGATGAGGCCATTGCCGCCACCTGGCAGGGCTGGCAGCTGCACGATCCCTCGGGTCTGGTTCATCAGTGGTGGTCGTCCGGTGATCTGGGGGTGGTGCTCGACTTCGGCCGGCTTCGGTCCTGGCTCTGGGAGGAAGCGCGCCTCCATGGGGTGGAGTTGATCCAGGGCTGCCGGGCTGCGCTGGGCACGCTCACGGCCGATCAAGCCAGCGTGCGGCTGCAAACACGTGATGGGCGTTCGTCATTGCGCTCAGCGCGCTGGCTGATTGATGCCACCGGTGCACGCCGAGATCTGCTGCAGCAGGCCGGCCTCAGCCCCGATCCCGAGGATCCTCTGCTGCAGGGCATCGGCGTTGAGTGGTTGCTGCAGGCCGATGACCGTCAGGCGGCTGCCTGGCGGGATCGGATCAGTTTCTTTCTGGGCACCGACTGGATCCCCCATGGATACGGCTGGATCTTTCCCATGCAGGGGCAACGGCTGAAGGTGGGGGTCTGTCACCTCCCACCGGCGGATCGTCCGAGTCCCGGCAGCCTGGCTGGACCCCTTCAGCGCTTGATTCAACGCTGTGGCTTGAGCGCCTGCCCGGTGCTGGATCGCCATGGGGGGCCAGTGTCCAGCAGCATCGCCCGCTCCGAACCTTTGGTGGCCGGTGCCCTGCTGGCGGTGGGGGATGCGGCCAGTTCCGCCAATCTGCTTGGGGGAGAAGGGATCCGCCATGCGATGGACAGCGCCGATCAACTGGCCGAACTGCTGATCGCTGAAGGGATGTCTGGGGACTCCACGGCTATTGCCCTTCGCTACCAAGAGCAAATCAAGGCTCAACGGAGTTGGCGTTGGTTGGTGTCGGGCCGGCTGGCGCGGCGCACCTGGTGGGGCCTCGACAATCCAAGGGCGGACCGACGTCTGGAACGACTGATCCATGGGCTGTCTGCGACCGCAGAAGCCCCCGCTCTTTCAGAGCTGTTGTTCAACTACAACTTCGAGCGTTACGGCCTGCGTCTGCTGCCGTATCTGCTCTGAGCCAAGGGTGTTTCAGGGAGGAGACTGGCTCCTCCCTCAAGAGATGTGCTTCAGAGCACGCCGCGGGCGGCCAGACCCTGGATGGCGCCGATGCCGATGATGTGGCCGAGGCTGGTGGTGCCGAGCAGGGCTGCGTGACCCATGCCGCCGAAGAAGGAAGCATTGGGGAGTGCGGCGCCAACGTTGGGGTGCTTGATCGTGGCCTTGCCGACCATGATGGCAACCACATTGCAGAGGATCATCACCAGGGCGACCTTGGGAGACCAGGACACGGAGGCGGGAGCGATCGCGAAAAGGTGGGTCAGCATTCGAGCCAATGAGCGACACCTCATTGTCCGGCGCTAGCGACGCCTTGCCTGCCTCTCTTAAAAGTTGTTCACCCTTTTTTGGGGGTTGGGTACAACAAACCGATCACCAAAACCGTGTTGCTGAGGGTGAGAAAGGCTTCTGCCCCACCGTGCAACCAGTCAATCTCCACCAATTCCGCTGAGCAGCAGCGCAGGGCGACAATGGCAGCACCAATCGTGACGGCCACAAACAGCAAGGTGAGCTGAAAGCCCCGCTCCGCCATCAACGGAAGCGCCTCACTTTTCCGCAGCCAGTGCAGAAACAGGAGATAGGGGATTAGCGAGGCGGCGAACAGCGGTGCGGGATCGAAGTTCATGGAGCACTGGCTCCGTCCACCTGCCGGCGACGTTGGAGCTGCCAGGCCGCCATGGCAAGGGTGCAGTTGCCGATCACGGTGAACAGGGCCTGAAGGGTGACAAGACCTCGCAGCGCTTCGCTGTTGTCAAACAGATGCCAGGTGCAGGCAGCCATGGCACTGACGAGGGCCGGAAGCATGGCCCAGGCCAGGCCCTGCAGCCCACGCCGATGCATCAACACGATCGCCACGCACCACTCCACCACGGAGGCGACATGGATCCACCAGGTTCCGAGCGACAACGCGTGCATGCTCTGAATCCTAGGAATCGGTTGATAATGCCCGGAGTGAACAGGCTGCTGCCCGTGGTCCGCCCCACTGCGCCTGTATTGCTGCTTTGCGGCTACTACGGAGAGCACAACCTCGGCGACGATGCCCTGCTGAAGGTGCTGGTGTCGTCTCTTCCCGAGCCGCAGCAGCTGTTGATCACAGCCCGCGATCCAGCTCCCGTTCTGGCCTTAGCTCCGTCGGCGCAGATGGTGAACCGCCGTTCCCTGCGGTGCTGTCTTCGTGCGGCCCTGAGAGCTGATGTTCTGGTGCTTGGTGGCGGGAGCCTGCTGCAGGACAGCACCAGCTTCAGCAGCCTCGTGTACTACCTGCTGCTGCTGACGGTTGCCCGCCTCGGTGGCGCCGAGGTGGTTCTCTGGGGGCAGGGCCTTGGACCCTTGCGGCGTCGGACCAGTCGCCTGTTGGTTCGCACGGTTCTGCCCCTCTGCAAGGCAGCGAGTTGGAGGGATCAGATCTCCTTTGATTGGGCCCAGCGTTGGGCCCCCAAGCTGCCGATGGTGCTGGCCGCCGATCCGGTTTGGCAGATGCCAGCGCGCCCTTGGCTTGGTGGCGACGCCATCGTGCTCAGCTGGCGTCCCACACCTTTGTTGGATTCCGCGGGCTGGCGTTGCTTAACCGAAGCACTGGATCGGCTCAGTGCCGACTTGGATGCGCCGGTGATCTGGCTGGCCTTCCATCAGCATCAGGACGCACCCCTGTTGCAGCACCTGAGTGATCAAGGTCTACTGCCAGCGCGATTGAAAGCGCGCAGCTCAACCCTGGTGCCCCACTCCCTGGAGGCTGTGTCCGATCTGGTGCAGCGGGCGCGCCTGGTGCTGCCGATGCGGTTGCATGCCCTGATCCTGGCTCGACTGGCCAACAGCCCCATGGCTGCCCTCAGCTACGACCCGAAGGTGGAGGCTGCAGCAGCCATGGCCACGGTGCCCTGCATCCCCTTGCGCTTGCTTCCCTCTGTGGGTGATCTGCTGACGCTTTGGCGGGCCGAAGTGGACCGTCCAGCCGATCCTGATCAGACCGAAGCCCTACGCCGCCAGGCGTCAGCACACAGCGAGCTTCTCAATCAGATGGCAGCCGATCTGACGGCAGACGACGGCCGCTGACGGCATCGAAGCGATGCTCACAAGTGCCGGGCCAACTGATGCGTGGCTCAGCCTCGATCGCTGTCTCTCCGGGGCAGACCAGCCGCAGGTCGCCGCGATCGCAGCGCACCAGAAGCATCTGGTTGGCTCCGAACCATTCACGGCTGAGGATCGTGCAAGGTGAGCCCGCGGGATCGAGCCTTAGATCGTCCGGTCGGATGCCGGTGATCACTCCATCTCTGGCTGGCAAGAGATTCATCTGCGGGCGGCCGATGAACTGAGCGACGTAGGTGCTGGCCGGTTGCAGGTACAGCTCGCGGGGTGTTCCGATCTGTTCAATCCTTCCCTCGCGCATCACAGCGATGCGATCCGCCAGCGCCATCGCCTCCTGCTGGTCATGGGTGACGTAAACCACAGGTTGCTCACCGCCGATCATCAGGCGGCGCAATTGAGGCCGCAGGTCCTCACGCAACTGGGCATCCAGATTGCTCATCGGCTCATCGAGCAGATAAACGAGGGGGTCCCGCAACAGGGCTCGGGCCAGGGCGACGCGCTGGCGCTGGCCGCCGGACAGTTGTGACGGCCGCAGCCGGGCTTGCCCGCTGAGCTGCAACACCTCCAGCACGCCGCGGATTCGTTCATCGCGGGTGGCGGCGCTACCGCCCCGCATGCGCAGCCCCAGTTCGAGGTTGTCCCACACATTCAGATGCGGGAACAGGGCATAGCTTTGAAACACCATCCCCACCCGGCGACGTTCAGCGGGCACGTCGACCATCTCCGCACCATTGATGCGAATCGACCCTTGATCGGGGTGATCGAGCCCGGCGATCAGACGCAGGGCCGTGCTTTTCCCACAGCCGCTGGCCCCAAGCAGAGCGACGCATTCGCCGTTGGCCACATCGAGGTCGAGCTGGTGGAGAACCTGTCGCTCGCCGAAGCGCTTGTTGATGGCCCGAAGTTGCAGTGTCATCCCTTGATGGCTCCGTTGGTGAGTCCACTGACGATCTGGCGCTGAAACACCAGCACCAGCACCAGAAGAGGAATGGCACCGAGCACGGTGGCTGCCGCGTAGGTGCCGTAGGGGACGGAATAGGTGGATGATCCCGCAATGCGGGCCATCGCCACCGGCAATGTGAGCAGATCGCTGCGGCTCAGCCAGGTGAGCGCCACGGGATATTCGTTCCAGGCGAACAGGAACACCAGGATTGCCGTGCTGGCAGAGGCCGGGGCAATCAAGGGGAGCAGCACCCAGCGCAGCCGCTGCCACAACGACAGCCCCTCCAGCTTTGCTGCGTCTTCGAGGTCGTTGGGTAGGGCTTCAAAGGCCGCCGTGAGCAGCAGCAGGGCCAGAGGCATCGACAGAGCGCTGTAGGGAATGGCGATGGCGATCAGGTTGTTGCCGAGGGCAAAGGTGCGGGCCAGTTCGAGCAGCGCCAGAAACAGCAGCACATAAGGGAACAGAGCGGCGCCCACCACGGCAGTGCGGAGGATGCCTTTCAACCGCTGAGGCAGCTTTGCCAGTCCGTAGGCGGCGGGGATGGCCAGCATCAAGGTGAGCAGTGTGGTGAGGGAAGCCACCAAGCTGCTGTTGAGCAGGTAACGCCAGAAGGGTGGATCGGTGCTGAGCAGATCCCGGTAGTTGTTGAGCGTCCAACGGCTCCAGAAGCTCAGTTGGTCATTGACCAGAGCATCGGCGGTGGTGAAGGAACTCAGCAGCTGCCACAGCATCGGAGCGAGGGACCAGACCAGCAGCAGAGCAATCCAGAGCGAACGTCGTGTCATCAATCCAGGTGTTATCCGTCCTCGTGTCATCGATTCATGGGTCATCGGTCGAGGGGCCTCAACAGACCGACGCTCTTCAGCAGCAACGTGCCCGCCAGAATCATTGCGGTGAGCAGCAGAAATCCCGCGAGCATCACGGTGGCGCTGTAGCCGAAATCGAGGAAGCGCATGCCGTTGAGGTAGGCATAGAGGGCGATGCTTTCGGTACTGCCGGCGGGACCGCCACCAGTGAGCACCTGCACCAGATCAAACACCCCGAAAGCCTGGGCCAAACGGAACAGAAGGCTCAGCAGGATGTAGGGGAGCAGCAGTGGCAGGGTGACCCTGCGAAGTGCCTGAAGGGGCGTTCCCCCTTCCAGGCGAAAGGCGCTGTAGAGGTCTTCGGGAATGCTCTGGAGCCCTGCCAGAAGAATCAGCGTGATGAAGGGCGTTGTTTTCCAGACATCCGCAAACACCGTCACCAGCCAGGTGATCGATGGGGTGGACAGCAGATCCAGGGAGCCGAGGCCAAGGCTTCGTGCCAGCACCTCGATCGGGCCGTAAGGCGTGTTGAAGATCCAGCGCCAGCCCAGGGCCATCATCGTTGTGGGTAGGGCCCAGGGCAGCAGGGTCAGGGCGCGAACAGCTCCCCTGCCGCGCCAGCGTTGATGCAGCAACAGTGCAATGGCCAGGGCCAACAGCAACTCCAAACTCACCGAGATCAGGGCGAATCGGGCGGTTTGGCCTGCATCCAGCCAGAAGCGCTGATCAGCCGCCAGTCGCAACCAGTTGGCCCCGCCATTGGCCACCGGTTCAAGGCCGGTGAGCACGGAATCAGCGTGGAAGCTCAGCCAGGCGTAGCGAAGCATCGGCCAGCCGAACACCACCGCGATCAACAGCAGCGCAGGAGCAGCCAGAAGCATGGTCATGGCTTGGCTCCCGCAGCACGCAGCAGGGTCTGGCTCCGCTGCTGCGTGGTGGACATGGCCTCATCGGCGGACCCGGCAGCGGTGAACAAGCCATTGAGTTCCCGCTGCACCACATCGCTCAGCTGGGCATACAGCGGGGTTGGTGGACGAACCACTGCATGGTTCAAGGCCTCTAGCAGATCCGGCAGCACTGGAGAGGCCTTCAACATCTGCGGATCGTTGAACAGATCTGCCTGGATGGGTGTGTAGCCATTGTTGAGAAAGCGCTGTCGCTGGGCGGTTTCGCTGGTGAGGTAGCGAATCGCTTCCACCGCTGCCTCCTGGTGCTGCGATTGGCGCATCAGGCTCAGCCCCCAGCTGCCGAGGGTGGCTCCGGGACGTTCACCCGGTTGCGCCACCATCAGGCTGATGCCGACGTTGCCTTTCACCGTGCTGTCGTCCTTCTGCAGTTCAGCCCAGGCGTAGGGCCAGTTGCGCATCAGCGCTGCATCCCCGGCCTTGAAGGCCTGAAGCGACTCAGCCTCGGCGTAATTGGTCACGGCGTAGGGGCTGACGCCTTCGCTGATTAGATCGTTTAACCAGGCTGCCGCGGCCGTCGCCGCAGGCGTATCGAGCTCCATGGTGTTGGTGGTGGTGTCCATCCAGTGACCACCGAAGCCCTGCAGCACTTCAAGGAAGTCGCAGCTCAGGCCTTCGTACTGACGCCCCTGCCAGACAAAACCGTTGGCAACGGTTTCGCTGTTAACGAGGCGTCCAGCAACCTCCACCAGCGCATCGGGCGTTGCTGGTGGCTGATCCATCAGATCCGTGCGCCAGTAGAGCAGTCCCACATCGGCCACCAGGGGCCAGCGGTAGAGATGGCCGTCGTAGTCATTGCCCAGCCGTGCCCCTTGCACCAGCTGCTCCTGGTCGCCCTGATCAAACCAGGGATCCAGGGGTTCCAGCCAGCCGGCGGCGGCATATTTCGGCAGCCAGGTGACATCCATCAACAGCGCGTCGAAAGGCGCATCGCCGAGCAGAAGACTGCTGATCGCCAGGTCTGAGATCGATTCCGTGTTCAACGGACCTCGGATTAAGCTGAGATGAATCCGGCCGCGATGCTCGCGGTTGAAGGTTTTCACCAGATCGGCACTGGCATCGGTGAAGGAGGAGGGCATGAGGATGCTCACTTCCTCCGCGCGCGAGGAGGCTGATCCAACCAGAACACCAAGGGCCATTAACAGCGCCAAGGCACCGCCTGCGAGCCAGCGGCGCAGTTTCATTGCGGGGTGGAGGGCGACAGGCCAGACATCTGCTCCTCGGCCCAGTCGCTCACCGTGTAGCTCTCCACGGCATCGGTCATGCGGCTCATGCGGTCGCGCTGCTGGTCTTCATCCATTTCCAGTGCCGATTCGATGGCCTCATCCATGCGGCGGTTGGAATAGGGATTGGTGAGCACGGCACCATCAAGCACAACCGAGGCTCCGGTGAATTCCGAGAGCACAAGAACGCCGCCACGGTTGCGTCGAGCAGCGGCGTACTCCTTGGCCACCAGATTCAGGCCATCCCGCAGCGGAGTGATCCAGCACACGTCTGCATGGCAGAACCAGGCGATCATTTCGTCGTAGGGGATCCGGCGGGTGGAAAAGCGGATGGGCACCCAATCGATCTGGCTGAAGCGGCCGTTGATGCGTCCGGCCATCTCCTCGATTGAGCGTTGGGTGTCTTCGTAGATCTTCATTCCACTGGCAGCGGCCACACAGGCCAGCATCAGCACCACCTGGCCGTGCAGATCCTTGCGTCGTTCCAACAGCCGTTCGAAGGCCAGCAGCAACTCTTCGTTGCCCTTGGTGTAATCCACCCGACTGGCAGAGAGGATCAGTTTTCGGCCTTTTTTGGTGTCTTGAACGATCAATTCGCCATGACTTTCAACCGACGGGCTCCAGCACAATTCCTGAATCAGATCCGGTGAGGTGCCCACCGGAGAGCTGAGCAGCTGAATCGTGCGACCGTTGTGCTCGAGGTGACTGGTGACCGTGCCTTCCGAAAGGGCAGTTCCGACCTCAATGAATTTCTTGTCCACCGGCACTTTGGGCCCTCGTTTGGCGCCCACCAGGGTTGTGGCGGCGCGGGCAAAGTTTTCGGTGTAGCGGGGAATATGGAAGCCGACGACATCACAACAGAGCAAACTTTCCAGGATCTGCTCACGCCAGGGAAGGATGGCGAAAACATCATTCCCCGGGAAAGGAGTGTGATGGAAAAAGGCAATCTTCAGGTCTGGACGCTCGGCTCGGATGTAACCGGGAGCCAGCCAAAGGTTGTAGTCATGCACCCACACCGTTGCACCCTCGGCCGCTTCAGCGCATGCCGCCCTGGCGAAACGTTTGTTGACCTCTTCAAAGATCTTCCAGTTCGCATTGTTGACATTGAAATAGGTTGGAAATGTATGAAGAATTGGCCAGAAGCATTCTTTGGATGTGATGTGATAAAAACTGGAGATCTGTTCATCTTCCAGGGGGATTCGGCAGAGAGTGAACGGCGAAGGGTGTTCCATCTCAAACCGTTCAGTGCCCTCATTCGACTGATCGTCGACCCGTCTCCAGGCAATCCAAGTTCCTTTTTCGCAACTGCGGAAGAGGTTGCGAAGAGTTGGAATAATTCCGTTAGGGCTTTTCTGATCGACCCATATTCTTTTCCCGTTCTTGTCTTTTGATTCGTCGAACGGTGTGCGGTGGTAGAGGATTACAAACGAACTCTGACCCGCACCCATTTATTCGAACAACGCTTCGTTCGCTCCACCATTCAGCAAAAGCCCTTTTTTGTCAAACGGCGGCTTTGGATTGAAAAGTCACCAACGAATCCAGCACCTCCCGGGCGTGACCGTTGGGTCGTACCGCCACCCAGCGTTCACGCAAGACCCCGTCCGGATCGATCAGAAAGGTGTGGCGCAGCGAGTACGGCGCCATCCACGACCCGTAGGCCTTGCTCACGGTCCCGTCGGGATCAGACAAAAGGGGAAAGCTCAATCCCTCGCTCTCACAGAAGGATTCATGGTCGTCGACGCTGTCGGCGCTGATGCCGATCACTTCCGCACCGGCCTGCAGGAAGTCGTTGTGAAGGCTTTCGAAGCCCCGGGCTTCGATCGTGCATCCGCCGGTGAAATCCCTTGGATAGAAGTAAACCGCGAGCCAGCGGCCGCGCAGATCACGGCTGCTCCATTGCTTCCGATCGGGTTCGGACTGGCTGGATCCGGGCAGATCGAAATCGGGCACGGTTGTACCCGTTTCCAGAACAACACCCCCGAGGGCCGAAGCCCGCGAGGGTGTAAGCGTCAGAGCTGCAATGAAAAGGCCGGACTTGACCAGTAATTCCCGCCGATTCACCCGTTCAAGATCTCAGATCTTGGCCAGGTTAATGCCCAGAGACTTGGCGTAGGCGCCCAGGCCTTTCTTCTGGATGGTTTTGAGGGCGCGGGTGGTGACACGCAGCTTCACCCAGCGGTTGCCTTCCGCCCACCAGAGACGACGCTGCTGCAGGTTGGCCTGCTGCAGCTTCTTGGTGCGGATGTGGGAATGGCTCACGGCCATGCCGTTGTTGGCGCGAGTACCGGTGAGCTGACACACCCGTGACATGACGATGTCCTTCTACTGAGAGGTTGTTTGGAGCTGAAAAGCCAGTTCCAAACAACCAATTTAGCAAAAGGTCTTCAGCTCAGAGTCCTCTCTGCATCAAGGCACCCATCAATTCAGCGCTGCGGGTCTGGAAACCGGCCAGCTCATTGGGCTCCAGACCCCCGACGCCCAGGCGCGCCATGTCATACAGATGGCGGGCCACATCCTCGGCCAGGCTTGCGGTCGGCGATGTTTCCGCCGCTCCCACCAGCACGCCACCGGCACGCAACTTCAGCATCCCCTCCACAAGGGGGTGGCGCCGGTTCACCAGCAGCACGTGATGCTCGGGAAGGCCCGGCAGGCGTTGTTCCATCAAGGCGCCCATGTCGTTCAGCCGGCGCATCTGTTCCGGCAGAAGAATCATGGCCGGCGGTGCCCCCTCAGCTTTCAGGGCCTGCACCTGAACGGTCACCTTGTCGTTGGCCAGGGCCGCTTTGATCAGATCACGCAGTCGGTCTGACTCGGTGGTGCCGTCCTGATCAGTGAGTTCGGCATCGTTGTCCTTCAGGCTTTCGTCCAGTTCCGAGTCGACGCGCTGGAAGGTGAGTTCCTCATGGCGATGTTCCAGCCAGGGGATGAACTGGGTGTCGATCACCGTCTCCAGCTTCAGCACTTCCGCGCCCTGGGAGGTCCAGAGGTTGAGCGCACCGGCCTGGGCAACGTCATCGGTGCTGTAGAGCACACGCTTGTTCTGATCCGCGGCCAGTCGGCTGCGGTACCCCTCCAGGGTGGTGAAGGCACGGCCATCGCAGGCGATCGGGTCAGCGTCGTCCCCTTCCCCTGCTGCAGCAGTGGTGGCGAACAGGATCAGTTCAGACACCTGTTCGGCGAACTTCTCGTCCTCCATGGCGCCGATCTTCACGAAGGGTGCCAGGGCATCCCAGGCTTCGGCGTAACCCTTGGGATCCTCCTTTTTCAGGTTCCGCAGCCGGTCTGACACCTTCTTGGCGACGAAGTTGCCGATGGAGCGAACGCGTCGGTCGGTTTGCAGAGCACTGCGGCTCACGTTCAGGGGGATGTCGGGTGAATCGATCACCCCCCGCAGGGGCAACAGGTAGCGCGGAACGACCTCCTTGATCGAATCGCTGACGAACACCTGGTTGCAGTACAGCTTGATTTCCCCCTTTTCCCAGTCGGCACGTCCGGTCTGCTTGGGGAAGAAAAGAATGCCCTGGAGGTTGTAGGGATAGTCGGTGTTGAGGTGAACCCAGAGCAGGGGATCGCCCTGGAAGGGATAGAGGTAGTGGTACAGGTCGATGTAGTCCTGATCACTCAGGTCTCTGGCGCTTTTGCGCCAGGGGGCATCCATCTTGTTGATGGTTTCCCCTTCCAGCTGCACCGGCACTGCCATGAAGTCGCAGTAGGTGTTGATCAGGGTGCGGATCCGAGCCGGTTCGAGATATTCGAGCTCGTCCTCCATCAGATGAAGGATCACGTCCGTGCCGGGCTGGTCTTTCTCGGCGGCAGTGAGGCTGAAGTTCGGGGAGCCATCACAGCTCCAGCGCACGGCCTCAGCCTCGGGCCGGGCTGAACGGGTCAGCAGCTCAACCCGCTCGGCCACCATGAAGCTGGAATAGAAGCCCAGGCCGAAGTGGCCAATGATGGCGTCGTTTTCCTGCTTGTACTTCTCCAGGAAATCCTCGGCGCTGGAGAAGGCCACCTGGTTGATGTAGCGCTTCACCTCATCGGCGGTCATGCCGATGCCGTTGTCGCTGATGGTGAGCGTTTTGGCTTCGCGATCCACACTGATCCGAATGGCCCCGTCATCCCCTTCACTGCAGTCGCCGGCCATCGCCGCCATGCGGCGCTTGCTGATGGCGTCGACGCCATTGCTCACCAGCTCCCGCAGAAAAACCTCATGGCCGGAATAAACGGCCTTCTTGATGATCGGGAAAATGTTTTCGGTGTGGATCTGAATCTGACCCTGTTCTTCCAGCACCGCCATTTCTTTGCTGTGAAAAATCAGACACTAGAGACAGGTTTTACCCGGGCTCAACGGCTGTTTCAGGGGGTTCCCCGTACCTTCGTGCTGCGTCCCTTGGCCCAGATCAGGGCGTCTTCTGCAGGTCAGGGCGTTCTTCAGCAACGATGGCTCCCTCAACGGGACATACCTGCAGGCAGATACCGCAATCGATGCAGGTGTCGAAATTGATCCAGTAGAAGTCAGTGCCCTTCTTGTTCTTTCCTTTGCCTTGGTCGATGCAGGCCACAGGGCAGGCATCAACGCAGTCAGCGATGCCCTCGCAAACGTCAGTGACGATGGAATGAGCCATGGAGGTCCTGCTTCACAGCTGGATCCTAAGGATCGACCCAATCCAGCTGCAGACCACCCTGGGCCTTCGCCTGCTGCTCAGCCTCCTGCTTGGACGTCAGGGGTTCCAGGGCCATCACAGCGGTGCGTCCCTGCTCGTGCCAGCCGCGCTGACGCTCCATGGCGGATTCCAGATTCGAGGCCGTTGAAAATGCAACGAGAACATCGGACTGCTCCTGTTCGGCAGCATCCAGGTCTGAAATCAGTTCACGGATCGGATCGATCGCCAGGCTGAATCCAGCACCGAACGCCTGGGCGTCCGTCGCGCCGCAACGGCGCACCAGATCGTCGTAGCGGCCGCCGCGGGCAATCACCACCGGTGAACTGCGGCCATCACAGACCAGCTGGAACACCAGGCCGGTGTAGAGCTCGAAATGGGGTTGAAAGGTTGGATCCAGCTGGATCGTCACCGCCTGAGCCTGAGCTGCCGAGGCGAGATGGGCACAGAGGCGCCGGAGCTCATCGAAGACCGGCTGTTCCCCGCAGAGACTGCCGAGCTGCGTCAGCACCTGGTCGGGGGTGCCACGGCAGTCCAGCAAGGAGAGCAGCCTGGTCTTCTCAGCGTCGGCCAGATCGAAGCCCTCGATGGCCAACCGGTCGAAATCGATCAATGCCGTGCGGATCTGATCACGCAACGCACCGCTGAACGGACGCAGCACCAGATCCATCAGAGCTGTGTGACCCAGCAACAGCCTTGGTTTTTGGCTGGCCTGCAGCCCCAGGGTCTGAACGGAGGCCATCAGCAGGCTGAGCAGCTCCATCTCCGCCTCGCTGCCACTGACGCCGAACAGTTCAACGCCGCTCTGAAGGTTTTCCTCAATGCACTGACCACCCTCATCGGCGGAACGGGTGCGAAACACCGTGCCAGAGGCCCAGAGCCGCAGCGGTCTCTGGCGATCTGCAAATCGGGTGCAGGCGGCTCTGGCGATGGATGCCGTCATCTCCGGGCGCAGCCCGAGGGGGTCATCAGCCACCAGACGGACAATGTCTGAGCTGTCGATGGCACCGCCGGCCATCAGGGTGGCCAGGCGTTCCACCCTGGGTGGCGAGACCTCGTCGTAGCCCCAGAGGCGGTACACCGACGCCAGACGTTCCGTCAGCTGTCGGTTGGTCTCCACCTGACGTGGATTCAGATCCTTTGCGCCAGCTGCAGGTTGCAGCGCCATCTCACGTCCTCTCGGCCACGCCTCAGGATCCCATGGCCGTGACCTCTGGCGCTCCGAAGGCGGCTCCAGGCAGTGGTTGCACCTGAGACAGCCCCTCGGTGATCGCCGCATGCAGGCTGGCGCCAGCTGCAACGACCCGGCCACTGGAGAGGTCGAAGGGTCGATTGCCATAGCCGGTGACGGTTCCACCGGCCAGATCCACCAACGCCACGCCAGCGGCCAGATCCCAGGGAGACAGGCCCCGTTCCCAATAGCCGTCCTGGCGGCCAGCGGCCACAAAGGCCAGGTCTACCGCTGCAGCACCGCCCCGGCGCACGCCGTGGGTGCGATGGGTGAACCAGCAGAACTCGGCGTAGTTGTTGTCGAGTCGGGTGTGCCGGTCGTAGGCGAACCCGGTGACCAACAGTGAGTCTTCGAGTCGTTCGCAGCTGCTCACCTGAAGGGGGCTCTCGTTGCAGAACGCTCCGACCCCCGGTGCCCCCCAGTACATCTCCTTCAGAAAGGGCACAGCGATGGCCCCGAGGATGGGCTGCTGGCCCAGGGTGAGTCCGATCGAGGTGGCAAAAAAGGGGTAGCCGTGGGCGAAGTTTGTGGTCCCATCGAGGGGGTCAACACACCACCTCAGGCCGTCCTGCTGACCGGCTGCCCCGCTTTCCTCCGCCAGCACGGCAATCTCAGGGGTTTGCTCCGCCAGCAGCTCCAGGACGATGCGTTCGGCAGCAAGGTCGGCATTGGTGACCAGGTCTCCGATGCGGCCTTTGCTTTCGATGGACGACAGGCGCCCGTAGTGGCGCATCAGTTCCTGGCCGCCGGCATCGGCCGCTGAACGCGCCACGCCCACAAGACGCTCCAGATCGCTTGGGCTGAGACCGGCCTCGCGGGCGGCACTGCTGCAGATCGATTCCGGCATGCTCACTCCTCCTCAAGGGGAATGCGAGCGGTGACGCGCCCTTTGCCGAAGTGGCGTCCGAACTGGAGCTCGTACACCTCATCCTCATCCTGGGTTTCAGCCTCCAGGGGGCCGATGGCGCGGGCCACGCAAAGAAGGCCGTAGCCCTTGGCCCTCAGCTCCCGCGACAGACCCATGGCTTCGCGCTGATCGAGGCTGCCGCTCTGCACACGAACGGCGCACTCCGTGCAGCATCCGTTTCTGCAGGAGAAGGGAAGTCGATCGCCCTGCTCTTCGAAGCTGTGGAGGATGTACTCCCCTTCAGGGACGTCGTGGGTGATGGTGCGACCCTCCTGGCGCCAGTGAATCGTGATCCTGTGGCTGGGACGCATGAAGGTCAGCTGTCAGTGCCCTGCTACATTCTCACCTGCCCCATTTAGCCGGTGGAGAGCTGGCCGAGTGGTCGAAGGCGCAGCACTGGAAATGCTGTATAGGGGCAACTCTATCGAGGGTTCGAATCCCTCGCTCTCCGCTTCTCCGGTCCGTAAGGGCCGGATTTTTTTTTGCCTTTTTCGAGGCCGGAAATCCAATCACGGCCCTGCTCGGGGCCGGCTGGACGATCAGCCGAAACGACCAGAAACGTAGTCCTGGGTGGCCTGCTGTTGGGGGGCGTTGAAGATCTTGTCGGTGTCGTTGAATTCCACGAGGTAACCCACCTTTCCGGTTCCCCCTTCAACGGCTTCGGCGTTGAAAAAGGCGGTCATGTCGCTGACGCGAACGGCCTGCTGCATGTTGTGGGTGACGATCACGATGGTGAAGCTCTTTTTGAGCTCGTGCATCGTCTCCTCGATCTTCAACGTTGAGATTGGGTCGAGGGCTGAACAGGGTTCATCCATGAGGATGACCTCCGGTTGGATTGCGATCGTGCGGGCGATGCAAAGGCGTTGCTGCTGTCCGCCGGACAACGAATAACCGCTCTCATTCAGCTTGTCTTTGCACTCATCCCAAACCGCCGCCTGGCGGAGGGATCGCTCAACCAGCTCATCCATGTCACCCGTGTAGCCGTTGATGCGAGCGCCGAAGGCGATGTTTTCGTAGATGCTCTTCGGGAATGGATTGGGTTGTTGAAACACCATCCCAATCCTGCGGCGCACTTCCACGGGATCAATCTTTGCTCCGTAGAGGTCAACTCCTCCAAACAGGATGCTTCCCTTGAGTGAGCAGCCCTCGATCAGGTCGTTCATCCGGTTCAATGAACGCAGCACAGTGGACTTCCCACAGCCGGAAGGGCCAATGAAGGCTGTTACTTTTCCGCGGGGAATCTCGCAGTAGACGTTTTTGACGGCTTCGAAATTGCCGTAGCTGATCGTGACGTTCTGCAGGGAAAGGGCGACGTCTGTGTTGTGGGACTCGGTGGCTTGAGGCTGTTGAAGAGTCGTCATGGTTTTACGTAAGAAGTGATTTATTTGGCAGCAAATCGCGCCAGCCAGCGAGAGAAGAGGTTTAGGGCCAGGATCATCACAACGAGCACAAACGATGCGGCCCAGGCCAGTTCGTTGTGGAATTCGTAGGGCTCGATCGCGAAGTTGTAGATCATCACCGAGAGGGTGGCGATTGGAGAAAAGATCCCTTCCGGCGTGAGCAGATCTGACCAGAACGGTGAGAACAGTGCTGTGAAAATCAGGGGAGCCGTTTCCCCTGCTGCTCTGGCGACAGCAAGGACCACGCCGGTTGCGATTGGTGTGAAAGCGGCAGGGAGTGTGATTCGAATGATGGTGACGAATCGGGATGCGCCTACCCCCAGGGCAGCACGCCGTAGGTCGTCGGGCACCAGCTTCAGGCCTTCATCAGTGGTTTTGATCACTGTGGGCAGCATCAGCACCGCCAGTGCCATGCCACCGGCGACAGCGCTGTAGGCGTTCCCGAACAGAATTCGGCTGGTGACGATGGTTCCGTAGATGAACACGCCGGCAATGATCGATGGCACCCCGGCCAGCACATTGGTGCCGAAGCGGATGAACTGAGCGAACCACCCCGAGCGTGAGTATTCAGCCAAAAACACGCCGCCGCCGACGCCGACCGGTATGGCGATCAACCCAGCGATGGCCGTCACCACCAGCGTTCCAACGATCGCATTGGCAATGCCGCCGTCTTCGAGGCCTGGCGGTGGTGGAAGTTGCGTCAGCAGGGCCAGGCTGATCTTGCTTCCCCCCTGCACGATCACATAACCCAGCACAAGAACCAGGGGCAGCACAGCAATCACGGCGAAAATCGCGGCGATGAGTGAAAGAACTCCGCTGCCGATGTTCCTGCGCAGAAAAGGCCTGTAGCTGAGATCAGGGCCCGAGCCGGAGAGATTTTGGCTAAGTGTATGTGTCATGTCAGTACTTCAGGCTCAAACGCTTCACGATCCACTGGGCAAAAATGTTCACCGCCAGCGTCAGAACGATCAACACAAACGCTGCGTACATCAGTGACGACACCTGGGAGCCGTCGGCTTCACCAAACTGATTGGCCAGCATCGCCGCGATGGTGTTGCCGGGGGCCAGCAGCGAAACGCTGAAGTTGTTGGAATTTCCGATGATCATGGTCACGGCCATGGTTTCGCCCATGGCCCGGCCCAAGGCCAACATCACACCACCAATGATTCCGGAAATCGCTGCCGGGAGAATCACATTGATGATGGCTCCCCAGCGGGTTGTGCCCACCCCATAGGCCGCCTGGCGCAGTTGCGGCGGAACCTGATTGAGGCAATCACGGGAGATCGCCGTGATGATCGGCAGGATCATCACCACCAGGATCAACACAGCGGGAATGGTGCCAGGACCCATCGGTGGGGTGCTGAACAGGGGGAACCAATTGAACAGCTGATAAAGAAGTTCCAGCCCAGGCCTGATGAACGGTTCCATCACAAAAATGGCCCAGAGGCCAAGCACCACCGATGGAATCGCCGCAAGCAGTTCCACCATCAGGCCGATCACGTCCCTGATCCGCTTGGGAATGATGTTTTCGGTGATGAAAATGGCTGTGCCAACACCGAGGGGCACCGCGATCATCAACGCGAGCAGTGATGTGATCAAGGTGCCGTAGATCGCGGCTCCGGCCCCGTACTGATCGTCCACGGGATTCCAGTCTGAGGTGACCAGAAATTGCCATCCGTAGCGGGCCATGGAATCCAGGCTCCCCTGGAAAACCACCACAAGGATTGAGAACAGAACGATCGCCACAACGGAAGCCATGGCGATGGCGAGGTTTCTGAAACTGATGTCCACCAGCTTTTCCGCTGGTGGACGGCTTCGGAGCAAGTAACGACTGTCCGGGTCGGACATGCATCCAATGGCGCGCCCTTACAACGTATGACCCGAACCGTTTGGGGGCATTAACAACCGCTTAAGGGAGGGACTGGAGCCGGTTTGAACCTGCCGTTAGCGTGGGGATCAAGTTTTCAGGGATATGGGGCGGATCGTCGGAATCGATCTGGGGACCACCAATTCGGTTGTCGCTGTGCTGGAGGCAGGTCGTCCCCACGTGATCGCCAATGCCGAGGGCGGCCGAACCACCCCATCCGTTGTCGGATACACCAAGGATCAGGAACTGCTGGTGGGTCAGCTGGCCCGGCGCCAGCTGGTGCTCAGCCCCCGCAACACCTTCTCGAACCTGAAGCGGTTCGTCGGCCGGGACTGGGACGAACTGGAAGACAGCAGCCTCTCGGTTCCCTACACGGTGCGTGCCAACGACCAGGGGCAGGTTCGGGTTCCCTGTCCGGTGACCGAGCGGGAATACGCGCCCGAAGAACTGGTGGCCAGCATCATTCGCAAGCTTGTCGATGACGCATCCACTTATCTGGGTGAACCGGTGGAAGCGGCGGTGGTGACCGTGCCCGCTTACTTCAACGACGCACAGCGCCAGGCCACCCGCGACGCCGGACGGCTGGCGGGCATCTCGGTGGAGCGCATCCTCAATGAGCCCACCGCAGCTGCTCTGGCCTATGGCTTTGACCGCAGCGCCGTCAAACGGGTCCTGGTCTTCGACCTTGGTGGCGGCACCTTTGACGTGTCGCTGCTGCGTATCGCTAATGGTGTTTTTGACGTCAAGGCGACGAACGGTGACACGCAACTCGGCGGCAACGATTTCGATCAACGCATCGTCAACTGGCTTGCCGATGCCTTTGAAGAGGAGCACAAGGTTGATCTGCGCCGCGATCGCCAGGCCCTGCAGCGGTTGACGGAAGCGGCTGAGAAGGCGAAGCAGGAACTCTCCGGTGTGCTGAGCACCCCGATTTCGCTTCCTTTCATCGCCACCGGCAGCGATGGTCCGCTGCACATCGAAACCCGCTTGGACCGCGCCACTTTTGAAGGGCTCTGCCCCGATCTGCTGGATCGTCTGCTGAGTCCAGTCCAGGCGGCGCTGCGCGACTCCGGTTGGTCGGCTGATGACATCGATGACGTCGTGCTGGTGGGCGGTGCCACGCGGATGCCGATGGTTCAGCAACTGGTGCGCACCCTCGTGCCGATCGATCCCTGCCAATCGGTGAACCCTGATGAGGTGGTGGCGATCGGTGCTGCGGTGCAGGCCGGAATCCTCACCGGTGAACTAAGGGACCTGCTGCTCAACGACGTCACCCCGCTGTCGCTGGGACTGGAGACCATCGGCGGATTGATGAAGGTGCTGATTCCCCGCAACACGCCGATCCCCGTGCGTCAGTCCGATGTGTTCAGCACCTCGGAAGCCAATCAGTCGTCCGTGGAAATCCACGTCTGGCAAGGGGAGCGCCAGATGGCGACGGACAACAAGTCTCTCGGTCGTTTCCGCCTCTCCGGGATTCCACCTGCCCCGCGGGGGGTGCCCCAGGTGCAGGTGGCCTTCGACATCGATGCCAATGGCCTGCTGCAGGTCAGTGCCACCGACCGCACCACCGGCCGCAAGCAGTCGGTGTCGATCCAGGGCGGCTCGAACCTCAATGAGGAGGATGTGACCGCTCTGCTGGCGGAAGCGGAAGCGAGGGCTGATGAGGACAGGCGCAAACGCAATCAGATCGAGCGCCGCAACCGAGCTCAGACCTTGCTGGCCCAGGCGGAACGGCGGCTGCGGGATGCCTCGCTCGAGCTGGGGCCCTATGGAGCTGAACGGCAGCAACGGGCCGTTGAAATGGCCATGCGTGATGTGCAGGACTGCATCGCCAACGACGACCTTCAGGAGCTTGATCTCTGCGTGAGTGGTCTCGAGGAGGCGTTGTTCGGGCTGAACCGCCGGCTGTCGGCGGAACGTCAGGCCGATGGCAGCCCGCTTCAGGGGATCCGCAACACCCTGGGCTCCCTCAAGGATGAGCTGTTTGCCGATGACTGGGATGACGACCCCTGGGGTCCCCCCAGCCGTCCGGGTGACCGTGGCCGTGGCCTGAGCCGGCGTGACCCTGCACCTTGGGACGATGACATTTACCGCTGAGCCTGATTACTGGTCTTTGCTGGGGGTTGATTCCGACTGCACGGATCAGCAACTGAAACGGGCCTTTCGCCGGGAGGCGCGCCGCTGGCACCCCGATCTCAACAGCAACGATCCCGTTGCTGAAGAGCGCTTCAAGCTGGTGAATGAGGCCTATGCGGTGCTCAGCGATCCCCGCCGGCGTGAGGCCTGGCAGCGGGGGGGTGGCTCCCGTGCGGATGTTGCTGATCCCTTTGCCCAGGGCTTCCCTGATTTTGAGGATTACCTCGATGTGATCTTCGGCGGTGGAACAGGACGTTCCTCCGTTGAGGTTGAGGACGAGCCCGATCCCCCCTTCCGAAGTCCGGTGTCGGCACCGCCGCCGCCGCCGCCGGTGCGTGCCGTGGAAGATCTCGAGTCGGTGGTGCATCTCACTCCGGATCAGGCTCTCCAGGGAACCGTGGTGGAACTGACGCTCGATGACGGCACCGTGATCGAGCTGAACACGCCCCCCTTTGCTGGGGATGGCTGGCGTCTGCGGCTTGAGGGCGTTGCCCCTGGCGGCCGTGATCATTTCCTGCAGCTCCGGGTCGTGACCGACGACGGGCTGCGGATTGATGGTCTGCGGGTGCTCTACAAGCTGATGCTGTTCCCACCGGATGCAGCCCTCGGTTGCGCTGTGGATGTGCCGACCCTGGATGGTCCTGTGACGCTGCAGGTTCCTCCAGGCTCATCCAGTGGACGTTTGCTGCGGCTGCGGGGGCGCGGGCTGCAGCTGGATGACGAGCGGGGTGACCAGTTGGTGGAGATCGTTGTGGTGATTCCGTCCGATCTGGGTGATGCGGAACGGGCCCTCTACCGACGTCTTCAGGAACTGGCGAGCGAATCCTGGCAGGGTTGTTGACGATGGGTGAGACTCCGGACCGGTTGATCTGACGGTTTTCCCGATGCGCGTCCACGTCCTGCTCTTTGATGCCGGTACGGATAGCGAAGGCATCCACTCGCTTGAAATCGCCGGACGAACCGTGGTTCTGCTGTTTGAGAACCCCGACGATGCCGAGCGGTATGCCGGTCTTCTGGAGGCCCAGGACTTTCCGGTTCCGACGGTGGAGGCCCTCGATCGGGAAGACGTGGATCTGTTCTGCCGTGAGGCCGGTTACGAGGCCAGGCTGATCGAGTCGGGCTTTGTGCCCAGCAATGACGAGGAGCGAATGTTTATGGCGCCCCCCCAGAGCAATCGCGATGTGAGCAACTGGAAGGACGAGGCTGTTTCTGACGGTGGGGTGGCAGAGCAGCAGGGCGTGGAGCCCGCGCGCCAGGGACTGGAGACCGAACCGGAATCGAATCCTGAACTGGATGAGCTGCGTCGGCGCCTGGAGGGTCTGCTCTGAGCCATGGCCGTGTTCGACCCCGATCTGCAGCCCTCCAGCGACCGCGGCCACCTGCTCACTGAGCAGAGCAACCAGCGCAGCTCACGCCTGGATCAGCTCGACACCCTGGCGCTGGTGGAGTTGTTTGCAGACGAGGATCGTCGCCCCCAGGAGGCCGTCGCCGCGGTGGCCCCGGCCCTGGCCCAGGCGGTTGATGCCGTTGCCGAGCGCCTCCGTGCCGGAGGCCGGCTCTTCTATCTGGGTGCTGGCACCTCCGGACGGCTGGGGGTGTTGGATGCCGCGGAATGTCCGCCCACCTTCTGCAGTGATCCCCAACAGGTTCAGGGGGTTCTCGCCGGTGGCTCCGCCGCGTTGCTGCGCAGCTCGGAAGGGCTTGAGGACATTGAGGCCGCCGGACATGCCGATCTCGTGGAGCGGGGCTTCTGTGCCAAGGACTGCCTGGTGGGCATCGCCGCAGGCGGCACCACCCCCTACGTGCGCGGTGGGCTGGCGTTCGCCAAAAGCATCGGAGCCCTCGCCATCGCCATGGCCTGTGTTCCTACGGAGCAGGCGCCCCTGCCCTGCGACATCGACATCCGCCTGCTCACGGGCCCTGAGCTGCTGACGGGATCCACCCGGATGAAGGCTGGAACCGCCACAAAACTGGCCTTGAACACCCTCTCCACCGCCGTGATGGTGAAGCTGGGCAAGGTCTACGGCAACCGCATGGTGGATGTGGCCGCCAGCAACAGCAAGCTGGTGGATCGGTCCCTTCGGATCCTGCGGGATCTGGCCGGTGTGGAGCGGGAGAGGGGGCTGATGCTTCTGGAGGAGGCCGGCGGATCTGTGAAACTCGCCCTATTGATGGCCGCTGCAGTCTTGTCGGTGGACCAGGCCAAGGCTCGTCTGCAGCAGCACAACCAACAGCTGCGGCCTGCCTTGGCCGCCTGCGGCGCTCAGCTGGCGGAAGCCTGATGGAACGGTCCCCAGTAGGGGGCGGTGAACAAATCAAGGTTGGACCGGGTCTGTTCCGGGACTTGATCTTCGGGGGTGATCAGGGCATTGGCGAGGGCGGTGTGGGCCGGCGAGGCGGGAGGGTCCTGTTTGAGCCGCTGCATCAATCCACTCAGGATCGGTTCGGTGGCTGAGGCATTGGCCTGAAGGTTGCCGATCACCATCTCCACTGAGACAGCGTCGTGATCCTCATGCCAGCAGTCGAAGTCGGTGACCATGCTCAGGGAGGCATAGGCCAGTTCGGCTTCCCGGGCCAGACGGGCTTCGGTGTGATTGGTCATCCCGATCACCGAACAATCCCAGGAGCGGTAGAGCTTGCTTTCAGCCCGGGTGGAGAAGGCGGGGCCCTCCATGCAGAGATAGGTGCCACCGCGGTGCAGCCGTCGACCCTCCGGCAACCCCTGTTCGGCGGCATCGGCCAACAGGGCACTCAAATTGGGGCAGAAGGGGTCCGCAAGGCTGACGTGGGCCACGCAGCCGTTGCCGAAGAAACTGGCGGGCCGGTCACGGGTGCGGTCGATGAACTGATCGGGCACGACCATGTCGCGCGGCTGCAGATGCTCCTGCAGGGACCCCACCGCCGAGAGCGAGATCAGCCAGCGCACCCCCAGTGAACGCATGGCCCAGATGTTGGCCCGGTAGGGCACTTCACTGGGAAGCAGATGGTGATGGCGGCCGTGGCGGGCCAGGAAGACGGTTTCGACGCCCTCGAGCTCTCCCAGGCGCAGTTGATCGGATGGTGCCCCGAAGGGTGTGTCGACCGTGCGTTCCTCCACCTGGCGCAAGCCGGGGATCGAATAGAGGCCGCTGCCGCCGATCACACCGACGCGGGCTTGGGAGAGGTCGGGCATGGTCGGCGTCTCTTTACACTCCAATTTTGCTCGCGCCACCATGACCAAGGCCTTGATGGACACTGAAGCAGGCCTGATCGAGCTCGAGCTGTTCGAAGCCGATGCCCCGAACACCGTCGCCAACTTCGTGAAGCTGGCCAAGGATGGCTTCTACGACGGTCTGGCCTTTCACCGCGTCATCCCCGGCTTCATGGCCCAGGGGGGCTGCCCCAACAGCCGTGAAGGCGCCCGCGGCATGGCCGGTACCGGCGGCCCCGGCTACCAGATCGATTGCGAGATCAACCAGCAGAAGCACCAGGCCGGCACCCTGGCTATGGCCCATGCCGGCCGCAACACCGGCGGCTCGCAGTTCTACATCTGCCATGAGGCCCAGCCTCATCTCGATGGTGTGCACACCGTGTTCGGCCACACCGGCAACATGGATGTGGTGCTGAAGCTGGCCAACGGCTCCAAGATCAACAAAGTGACGATCCAGGAAGGCTGATCAGCTCCGGGTCCAATGCAGCAGTGACGGCCCGTTTTCGAGCAGTCCGTCACTGCCCAGGTTGATCAACTCATTGAGTTGATGATCCACCCGTTCAAGGGTCTGGGGCGGGTGCAACGCCATCCGCTCTGTGGGGACGCGCATCAGACCCACCCGCTCGGTGGCCGCCAGGGTCGCCAGGCTCTTGAGCAGGGGGATTGCATCGGCGCCGTCGGGAATCAGTTTCCAGACGAATTGCGGTCGATCCCACAGCGCTAACAAGCGGGGTTCATGCAGGGCCTCAAGGCTGAAGCCATGGCGCTGGGCGATGGCCCCCACTTCCTGGCGAATGGTGGGCCAGCTTTCGGGGCCCACGTTCACCGCCAGGGCCAGCACCACGCAGGGACTCTCGGATTCGAACAGATGCCCGAGCTTCTCCCGCTTGGCCGCCAGGTAGTCGGCGTTGTGGGCACCGGGCTCCATCACCAGCGGCACCCGCTCCTCCACCTGCAGGCCATAGCCGCCGAGGCCGGCGATCTTGCGGGGGTTGTTGGTAAGCAACCGCAGCCGATGGATGCCGAGGTCGGAGAGGATCTGTGCACCGACGCCGTAGTTGCGCAGATCCGCCGGGAAGCCAAGCCGCTCGTTGGCTTCAACGGTGTCGAGCCCTGCCTCCTGGAGGCTGTAGGCCTTCAATTTGTTGATCAGGCCGATGCCCCGGCCTTCCTGGCGCAGATAAACAACCACTCCCTCACCTTGCGCTTCGATCTGACGCAGGGCCGCCTCCAGCTGGGGACGGCAGTCGCAGCGCAGTGAGCCGAAGGCATCACCGGTGAGGCATTCGGAATGCATGCGCACCAGCACGGGTTCGCTCAGGGCATTGGGCTCACCCTTGATCAGGGCTACGTGTTCGGAGCCATCCAGTTCGTTGCGGTAGCCCACCGCCTGAAAGCTGCCGAAGCGGCTGGGCATCTGGGCCTGGGCCATGCGGCGAACGAAGCGCTCGTTCTCCAGCCGGTAGCGGATCAGGTCAGCAATGCTGATTAGCTTCAGCCCCCAGCGATCGGCGTAGCTGCGCAGCTCGGGCAAGCGGGCCATCGAGCCATCGCTGTTCTGGATTTCACAGATCACTCCGGAGGGGCTGAGGCCCGCCAGCTGAGCCAGATCCACGGCGGCTTCGGTGTGACCGGCCCGTTTGAGCACGCCGCCGGGACGGGCGCGCAGGGGAAAGATGTGCCCAGGGCGGCGCAGTTCCGCTGGCCGTGTGGCTGGGTTGAGGGCCACCTGAATCGTGGCGGCGCGGTCTTCGGCGGAGATGCCAGTGGTCACACCATGTTCGATGCCGGCATCGATGCTCACGGTGAAGGCCGTTTCGTTGGCATCGGTGTTGCGGTCCACCATCAGCGGCAGATCCAGTTCGTCCAGCCGCTGCCCCTCCATGGCCAGACAGATCAGGCCCCGTGCCTCGGTGGCCATGAAGTTGATCGCTTCCGGGGTGGCGAACTGGGCCGCGCAGATCAGATCGCCTTCGTTCTCCCGTTGTTCGTCGTCCACCACGACAACGCATTCCCCATTGCGGATCGCCGCCAGGGCGTCGCTGATGGCATCAAACGCGATCGGTTCGTTCGCGGGGTCAAGGGAACTGGGGTTCAGGAGCCTGGTCGCCGGGAGATGCCTTCATTATTGATCTCTGTACGATCGAACGTTGGCTGGTTGGTTCAATGGCAGGCAAGACAACGTCGGCGGTTGAAGCGATGGCAACGGTGAAGGGCGGACGGGTTGCTGTGATCGGCGCCTCCGGCTACGGCGGCCTGCAGACCATCCGTCTGCTTCAGGGCCACCCCGGCCTGTCTGTGTGTTTTCTTGGCGGTGAACGCAGTGCTGGCCAACGCTGGAGCTCCGTCTGCTCCTTCCTGCCCCTGCCGGATGACCCAACGGTGGAATCAGCGGATCCTGATCGGATTGCGGCCTGCTCTGATTTTGCTGTTCTCAGCCTCCCCAACGGCCTGGCCTGTCAGTTGGCACCGCAACTGCTGGAGCGGGGTGTGCGGGTGGTGGACCTCTCCGCCGACTTCCGCTACCGCTCCCTGGAGCAGTGGCTGCAGGTGTACGCCAAGGAGGCCGGCTCCCTCAACCGTCAGGACGCGGAGCTCTGCAGCAGTGCCGTTTACGGCCTGCCGGAATGGAACGGCCCTGCCATCGCTGACGCGAAGCTTGTTGCCGCTCCGGGTTGCTTCCCCACCGCCAGCCTGCTGCCCCTGCTGCCGTTCCTCAAGCAGGGCCTGATCGAGACCAGCGGCATCATCATTGATGCCAAGACGGGCACCTCCGGCGGAGGGCGCGTGCCGAAGGAGGCGATGCTGCTGGCAGAGGCCTCGGAATCCATCGCGCCATACGGCGTGATCGGCCATCGCCACACCTCTGAGATCGAGCAGATGGCAATGGAGGTGGCTGGCCAGGAGGTGCGGCTTCAGTTCACACCGCATCTGGTGCCGATGGTGCGTGGTCTGCTGTCCACGGTGTATGCCCGCTTGCGCGATCCCGGTCTCACCGCAGAAGATTGCACCACGGTTCTGGAGGCGATCTACCGCCACCACCCCTGCGTTCAGGTTCTACCGGTGGGCACCTATCCCGCAACCAAGTGGGCGCGCCACACCAACCGTGCTCTGCTGTCGGTTCAGGTGGACACCCGCACCGGCCAGCTGGTGTTGATGAGTGCCATCGACAACCTGATCAAGGGTCAGGCCGGGCAGGGCGTGCAGTGTCTCAACCTGATGGCGGGTCTCGCTCCGGAAACGGGCCTGCCCTTGCAGTCGTTCTATCCCTGACGCCAGCTTGGCTTGAGCTCAGCCAGTGCTTTTGGCAGGAGCAGGTGTTCCTGCTCCTGAATCCGTTTGGCGAGCCTGGCGTGGTCATCCCCATCGAGAACGGGAACGGCGGCCTGGGCCAGGATCGGACCGGCATCCAGTTCCTCGGTGACGATGTGCACCGTGCAGCCGGTGACCTTCACCCCGGCCTCTAGGGCCTGCCCGATGGCATCCAGGCCACGGAAGCTGGGCAGCAGTGAGGGGTGGATGTTGATCAGGCGATCGGAATAGCCGCTGATCAGCACTTCGGTGACGATCCGCATCCACCCCGCCATCACCACCAGTTCCACCTGGTCGGCGCGGAACAGGCGCACCAGTTCGCCGTCCAGCTCGCGCCGGTCCTTGATCAGGCGATGGTCAAGCACCGACACCGGAATGCCGAGACGCTCCGCCCGCTGCTGGGCACCACAGCCCGGATTGTTCACCACCAGCCGCAGGATCCGCGCGTTGAGATTCCCTGTCTGAATGGACTGGGCCAGGGCCTCGAAGTTGCTGCCGCTTCCGGATGCCATCACCCCCAGCTGCAGCGGGGCCTGGTCAGCTCGATTGTTGTGGCTAGGGTCAGTCAAAGCGGGGTTCGGTCCATGTCCCATCTCTCCATCCTGCCGACTGTCTTCACCGACCTTGAGCGTCTGGTGCAGGCCCTTTGTGATGAAGGCTTCACCGTGAAGCGATCGACCGAATTGCAGGGATTTGCGGACGACTCCCATGCCGTGGATGTGCTCGCATCCCAAGGTTCAGCCCTGCCCCTGGGCTGGACCCAGCGCCAGGACGGCACGATCGTGATGCATGGCGACATCCAACGGATCAGCCGCCAGCCCGGGCTGGAGCAGCGCCTGCAGCGGGTGACCCGCCGCTATGCCCTGCTTCACGCCATCGACGAGGTGCGCCTTGGTGGAATGGGTTCCGCTGAGCTGTTCCTGCAGACCAACTGACGTGTTCGAACCGGTTCAGATCCGGCTCGATCTGAGCCATCCCGAAACACAGACCATTGCGGTGTCCATTCAGTGGACACCGCAGACCCAACGCCAGACCTTCCAACTGCCGGTGTGGACACCGGGGTCCTACACGGTTCGTGATCACGCGCAGCACTTGCACAGCCTGCAGCTGCTGGCCAATGGTGAGGAGCTGCCGGTGCGTCGCATGGCGCCGCACCAGTGGCTCTGTGATCTGCCGGATCTGAGCCCGCTCACGCTCAACTATCAGCTTGAAGCCCGGGATCTGACCGTCCGCACTGGGTTGCTGGATCCTGATTTCGCCTCGCTCTGCCTCGCTGCTGTGGCGATGGAGATCGACGGCTGCCGCTGGTCACCACATCATGTTGCCGTCAAGGCCCCGGAGCACTGGAGTGTGCATCTGCCCCTGGAGGTCACAGCTGAGGGCTGGGTTGCTGCTGATTTCGATGCCCTTGTGGACAGCCCGCTGCATGCGGGGCCGTTCCAGGCGGAAGCCTTCACGGTGGAGGGCAAGAGCCATGAGCTGCTGCTCATCGGCACGCCGCCGATGGGTTGGCCGCCAAACTTCATCAGCGACATCGAAAAGGTGTGCAGTGCCACCTGTCGCTTGCTGAGAACCCCTCCCCCGGCGGGGGACCTCTACCAGCTGGTGCTTCAACTGCTTGATCAGGGTTACGGCGGCCTGGAACACGACCACAGCGCTGTGCTGCAGTTCAGCTGGTTAGAGCTGGCCAAGCCCAAGGGTTACCGGCAGCTGTTGCAGTTGATCGGCCACGAATACCTGCACCAGTGGAATGTGAGGCGGCTGCGGCCCGTGGAGCTGCGTCCCTACGACTACGGGCAGGCGGTGATCACCGAGGGGCTGTGGTTTGCCGAGGGAATCACCAGTTACTACGACCTCAGCCTGCCCCTGCTGGCGGGATGCTCGGACCGACCGACCCTGCTCAAGGATCTGGGTGAGGAGCTGTCCAGCGTGTTGATGTCACCCGGATGTTCCATTCAGTCGCTGGCGGCCAGCGCCCGTGAGGCGTGGATCAAGCTTTACAAGGCAACGCCCGCGTCGCGGGACAGCCAGATCAGCTACTACCGCCTCGGTGCTGCGGTGGCCTTCTGCCTGGACGTACGCCTTCGCCAATGTGGTCATTCCATGGCTGCAATCCTGCGGGAGCTGTGGCATGGCCCTGGCCGTCAGGCCCGCGGCTACTGCCGTGATGACATCAAGGCCGCCTTGGCTCGATGGGATGCCGATCTAGCAATGGATCTGGATCAGTGGCTGGATCTGCCGGAGGCCCTTCCCTTGCTGGATTGCGTGCAGGCCCTTGGGCTGCGGATGGACCCCGTTCCGCTGAAGCATCCCGACCATGGACTCAGCCTTAAGGATGGAGAGGGCGCAGCCCTGATTCAGCGTGTGAGGCGCGACAGCCCCGGCCAACGGGCTGGCTTGGTGGTGGGCGATGAGCTGTTGGCGATCAATGGCTACCGGGTGCGTAGCAGTCGTGATCTCCCGGTTCTGCTCGAAAAGCAGGACTGCGTGAACGTCACCTATGCACGACGCAGCCTCCTGAAGGAGACCCAGTTGTTTCCTGACACGGGTGTGGACCATTGGGCATTGGATTGGGATCCTGGGTGCACAGCGGAACAACGGCAGTTGCGGGATCGATGGTTCGAGATCGTTTAATCCGTTGTTGGAGCGGTCTGCGCAACCGCATTCAGGAGCATCGGCTTCTTTCGATCACTGCAGCAGCAGCAGGTTCGTTGGCCCTGGGCCTCATCGGCTGGGTGGTGGTGGATCAAGGGGAGCTGTCCCAAGCGGATGTTCGCCCGTCTCTGATGGAACTGCTCGACGAGGTTGGCAGGGAACGCGGTCGTCAACGGGAAGAGAACCCCTCCTCCTCGGTGCCGTTGCCGCCGAAGTCGCGGTCATGGCGTTCGCCGCTGGCCCGTCAGTGCACGGGTGTGGACACAGCAATGCGGGCGCGTTTGAACAAGCTTGATGCCCGCTCGAGTTCCTGGCGTTCGTTCGTCAAGATCGATCCCACCAATTTCGGAGAGCGCTACGACAAGGACGCCTATGGCCGTCGGATTGACGCCACGCCTCGGGTGGTGGTGCTGCACGAGACCGTTTACTCGCTCAGCTCCGCCCTGAACACCTTCATGACGCCCCATCCCCGGGATGAGGATCAGGTGAGTTACCACACATTGGTGGGCCAGGACGGGCGCGTTCTGGATCTGGTGGACCCGTTGAATCGCGCTTACGGCGCCGGGTTTTCGGCTTTTCTGGGGGAGTGGGCGATCACCAACAAGAAGCTCAAGGGCTCCGTCAATAACTTCGCCTTGCATCTGAGCCTGGAAACGCCGCCGTCGGGGGCGCACGCCTACGACGCCCACGCGGGCTACACCACCCAGCAATACGACGCGTTGGCCTTGGTGTTGTCGGGCTGGATTCGCTCCTTCAATCTGCCTCCGGCTGCGATTACCACCCATCGCCATGTGGATTTGGGCGGGGAGCGGGGTGATCCACGCAGTTTTGACTGGTCGAAATTGCAGGCGCGGCTTGCGGCCCTGGGTGACCTCTGCGTGACCTGAAACCTCGTTAGGGTTTTGATTCTTTCTATCTGTTCAGCGGGTCAGTGACAACGCTCCCCAGCGAGGACCTTGATCGGGTCATTGAAATGGCCTGGGAAGACCGCACTCCTTTCGAGGCGATTGAATTTCAATTCGGACTCTCCGAGCCGCAGGTGATTGCTGTGATGCGGCAACACATGACAGCGTCGTCGTTCAAGCTCTGGCGCAAGCGGGTGAGCGGCCGCAAAACCAAACATGCCGCCACCAGCAGCTCCGATCGGTTCCGGGCGAGCTGCCACAAGTGAATGGGTCCTGCTCCGCCTCAGCGCAGGACACCCCTCAGGATTCCCTCAACCAGTCCGGCCGGATTCATGCCCCGGGAGACGTTTGTTGGTGCGTTGCGGTAGGTCGGGCCTGAGATCAGACCTGCAGCCAGCTGCCCCATCACACCAGCAAGAGGTGCAGCGTCATCTGAGCGCCGGGCCGGAGTCGTGAAGGCCCTGACGCAGCCATAGAAATCTCTGGCGTCGTTGCATTGGGCCGCAACCTCGGAATCCACCTGAGCCAGTGCTGCTGATGGAACAAGTAAGCCAATCGCCAGTGGTATCAGAAGATTTTTCATCGATTCAACGTGCTGGATTCATCTTTCTCCAACCAGCGGGTTGACGTATCCCCCACATGGGGGAGAGGCGAAGCGGCTTTTCTCCCTCAACTGAGGGTTTGAAATTTGCATTGGCCTGGAACAAGGCTCCGATGGGTTAGATGGTTCACCCAAATGCCCCTTGGGGGCTGGAATGGTCCCTTGACTATTCCAAGAAAGGCAATTTCAGGGGTCGCCTTTTTTAGTGCTCATAGGTGAATGGACGCTGGGCGAGTTTCCGGTGCTGAAGTTGGCGACCTGATTGTGGTGCTTTTGGCAGCGGACAACTCAATAGCACCAGGTCACACAGTGGCACCAGCGGGGGAGTGGGGGCCTAGAGCTCATTGCTTTCAGAAGCAAATCAGCCGATTGTGTGTCTTCTGTTGATGGCTGGCTGTGTTGCGTCTCAGTGCAGCGGAAAGGCGTTTTGCTCTCACGTCGTTTTCCATCAAGGTGGCGATCTTTTGGCTTGCTCAGTTGGTAGTCTGCGTGTTGGATCCGCGGCGGCTGGTGTGCGGCTTCGTCGAGAAGGGGTTTCTGCCCTGCCTCGTCAGCTTTGCGGTGATGGATTTTCTAGTGATCCCGCAGCTCAGGCGTCGCTGGGACGGCTAACACCGTTGCCAAAACTGGCGGACTACGGCTACCCGTCCGCTCTTTCTGAAGGGGTCTGTCGGTTGAAGATTCGAGCGGCGTTGCAGCGCTAAAGAGGACCTCTGTTTCGGGTCGCTAATGTCGATACGAGAGTTATCCACTGGGTCAAGGCTGACCTTGTGACTCCCATCGTTCCAAGCGATTGAGATGAGTGCTGACCTGGTATCAAATGACGTGCCAAGGGGCTGACAATGTCGTTAGCGTCAATGGCATGAAATTTCCGAATCTGGCCTACATCGGTGGTGGCGTGATCGTTGCGGTCATGTTTTTGGCTGTTTTCATCGGCGGTGCGAACGCTGGTGACTGCCCTCGCGGCAAGTCAGTTGAACCAAACGCAGTAGAGGCCCATCACAACTCCGACGAAAAGGCTGACGTCGAAGCCTGATCTGACCAGCACTGCCACCTGATGGTGGGCTGAGCGCCTGGGGCGGGGTCTCCGCAATGCGTGACAACCCACGACATCGACGGCATCATTGGCAGCTCCTTGTCAGATGTCGATGAGACTTCTTCTGGCTTCCTTGCTAACAGCTTCTGCTGTTTTTGGGGGCGCCTCCGCCGTGGCATTACCTCCTCTTGACGAGCTTGAGATCGCGCTTCGAGGTGAGGCTCAAGGTTGGCTCAACGCGACTTGCACCTATTACGACCTTGGCTGGATCAGTGAAGAGCAAGGCCGATACGCAGTCCTGCGGCTGACGACTCTCATCAAGGGTGAATATCTCGGAGATGAAGCAGTCAATCGGGCAAAGAAGGCGGCCTTAGATCGTGATCCTGGTTGCCAAAGCATCTGGGCTGAGCCTGGGACGTGATGGTGTGATGTGAGCGGGGAACGCTCAAGGAAGTCACGACAGACCCATGACTCTGATGCCTCTTTGCTGATAGCAATACAACACCCATTAAGGGAAAAGCATGGGGCGCTGAGTTGTCGCGATCTATCTCTCGACAAGAGCTCACACGCATCACCCCGCCATCGCTGGCGGGGTGATTTGTTTTTTCGATGTGATCAAGCAGCCCTGAAGGATGTCGAGGGCTGCTTGTTGTGTGGGTTACAGATATGGGTATGGCTATGGATTTGGGTATGGGTGTTGATCAGTAGGTGTGAGCTGGAGCAGCGGGGTAGGCGCCATAGGGGTGCATGGTCTGGGGATGAGCCATGGGGGGCTGTGGATAGCCGGGGACGTAGTTGACGGTTGTGGGTGAGCCGTAAGCCGGGCGTGGCTGCTGGGCCTAGAGTTTGAGCTGGAGTTTGAGCAGTTCGAGTTCTTGTTGCTGCTTCATCAGAGCGAGTTCGGCTTCTGAAGGACCAGCGGGTGCAGCGGGTTGTTGCTTTTGCTGCTGGCTGTTGAGGATCAGACCGGTGACGAGGTTGCCGCCGAGGTCGAGGAGCTGTGATTGTGTTTCGTGGCGACGGTTGCGAGAGGCTTCTTTGGAGGCCCACTTGCGTGCATCGCTGCAGTCACGGCCGCCGGCAGTGAAGGCCAAGGGAGCTGGAATCGCAATTGCCGTAGATGCCAAAGGAGTCATAGACATCAGCGCGTGCAGCTGGAGCGACCAGAGAGATGACGGAAGCGCTGAGGGCGAGGGAAGCGGCGGTGAAGGAGTTGAAGGACATGACGGAGAAGTGATTGTCGAATCACCCAGTGGATCGGGCTGAGATCACTGTCCGCGGCAAAGGCGTTTGAGGAGTTGATGGGAGTCTCTGCTGGTTGTGAGCTTGGTCACACAGGTATGGAAGAACTGGAATCAAGCAGAGTCGAGCTGTTGTGTGAGTGATTGAATCACCTGAATTTCACTTCTGACCCCTCCCCACTGTCACCCGCACTCGCTTCTGCCTGCGGGCAGCGCCTGACGTAACTATTGCCGAAACAATGGATGCACCATTGTTCAATGCCAACTAGACATGAATCAAAAGAATTCTCTCTTTGATGTCTCTTCTTCATACCGCTATTGGTGTTTTCACAATTGCCAACCCAATCGGCAACTTGCCAATCTACTTGTCATTCACTGATGGAAATCCCCGTCTGGATCGTGCGATTGCCAGAAGCGCAGCTTTGACATTCACCATTGCCCTTCTGCTATCGACATGGATCGGCAATGGTCTCCTTGAATTTTTTGGCATCAGTCGAGGTGCCTTTCAGATTGCCGGCGGTGTGATCGTGGTCTTGATTGGGCTCTCGATGTTGCGTTCGCAGACACCTCCTGAGCACCACGACCCTGAATCAATCGCTCGGGATCAGTCTTCTTCTGTAAAAGGTGTAGTCCCTCTTGGTATTCCGCTGCTTGCGGGTCCAGGAACGTTGACGGTTGTCATCGCCGACCCATTGGCTGCAAGCCTTAGCGGTCGTGTGGGAATCAGCTTTGTCGTGATGTTGCTGGGTTTGCTGGTGTACGTGATCTTTGCAGCTGGCGATCGCTTGGCCAATCGAATCAGCACATCTGCGTTGCAGGTGCTAACGAAGGTGATGGGCCTTCTCCTTACTGCGATTGCCATCCAGATGCTGATTAATGGCTTTATTTCAGTCTCCCCAGCATTGAGTCAGTCTGCGTCGTAAATGCCCATGATTTTTCGATCAAACAAGGAAGACATAACGAAGACTTACTGCACTAGAAATTCCAGTTGGTGAGGATGCCTGTGATTAGACCAGCCAAGGAGTCGTTATAACTCCAGTGTTTGATTGTTTAAACCATGATGTCTGGATTCGGTTGGCGACCGCCGTAAATCAACCCGTGCAGTTCAGGGTCCTGCATGTAGCCCAACACACGTGCTGGGTAATCCAATTTTCCGTTGTGGAGATAGGTGAGGGTGGCGATCGCCTTGGCATCCAAATAGGAACGGCTCGCCTGAAGCATCAAGCTCTCCGGCAGACCAAGGGCCAGCTTCAGCCGTTGAAACTTGGCCGCCAGCAGGGTGATGTTCATCTCGGGGTCCAGCAATTGATTGCGGGCCCAGGTGATCTCCTCCTGGGTTGGGTTCGCCGGCAGTCGGTTCTGATGGATCAGTTCCGAAACGCTGATCTGGGCCGGTCCGTGGGTCTTCACCAGGCCGGAGTGGGCGATGAAGGGGAGGCTCTCCCCTGGCTTGGAGTGCTGGATCTCGTCGAAGAGAACGGCCGTGATCAACATCGGGTTCACCTGATGCGCCGCTGCTTCGCGCAGGATCACCGGTTTCAGCTTCCGCAGGCGATTCAAGGTTGATGAGCGCAGCGGTTTGAGTTGATCGACGCTGCTTGTGAACAACTGGGCCAGCTGCGTCTGGGGGCCGTGCACCCCGAAGCGACGTTGCAGCAGCTTCAGTTCTTCGGGTGAAAAATCTGTGGGCTCGAGCCTGTTCTCCACCACAACAGGCGCCTGATCCCCAACCTCAGCAACCGGGTGTGACCACTGACCAACCAGGCACAGGCTCGCTGCCATCGCCAGCAGCCCAGTGGTCAATCGCAGTGGCTCAGCCATGGGGGCTGGAAATGGGGTCAGCGGAATGTGACATGAAACTAGCCGGGGTGTCCTTTTGCGTGGGCATCCCGGCAGATTCTGGATACGTTCGGCAGGTCTGCACCGTCCGCCCGGCATGAGCTTCCCGGATTTCAACGCTTCCGACGCTCATATTCAGTGGCAGAGGTTCTGCGATCTCAGCTGGTATCACGATGATCTGGGCGTCTGGCTCGACATCAGCCGGATGCATGTGAACGCCACCGATCTGCAGCAGCTGCAGCCGCGAATGGACAAGGCTTTCGCAGCGATGCAGGAGTTGGAAGCCGGCGCCATCGCCAATCCCGATGAGCAGCGCCAGGTGGGGCATTACTGGCTTCGTACCCCTGAACTCGCTCCCTCGTCAGAGCTTCAACAGCACATCTCCAGGGAAATTGATCTGATCTCAGCCTTTGGCCGCGATGTGATCAACGGAACGATCAAGGCCCCCAACGGTGAAGCCTTCACCGATGTGCTCTGGATCGGCATCGGCGGCAGTGGTCTGGGACCCGCCTTGATGATCAAGGCTCTGCAGAATCCGGGCGAGGGGCTTCCGTTTCATTTCTTCGACAACGTCGATCCCAATGGGATGAGCAACGTCCTGGCGGGGTTGGAGGGTCGTCTCGACCGCACCCTGGTGGTGACGGTGAGCAAGTCGGGGGGGACGCCCGAACCCCACCTCGGCATGGAGCAGGCTCGCCACCGCCTCGAGGCCGCTGGGGGCCAGTGGGCCGGCCAGGCCGTTGCCGTGACGATGCTCGACAGCAAGCTGGATCAGCAGGCCCAGAAGGAAGGTTGGCTCAAGCGCTTCGACATGTTCGATTGGGTGGGGGGGCGCACCAGCATCACCAGTGCTGTCGGTCTGCTGCCCGGTGCCTTGATTGGCTGTGACATCCGCGATTTCCTCACCGGCGCCTCTCAGATGGATGCCGCCACCCGCGCCGCGGATCTGCGCCGCAATCCAGCCGCCCTGATGGCCGCTTCCTGGTTCGTGGCCGGTGGTGGTCGCGGTCAGCGCGACATGGTTGTTCTGCCCTACCGCGATCGTCTGGAGGTGTTCAGCCGTTACCTCCAGCAGCTGGTGATGGAATCGCTTGGCAAGCGCCTGGATCGCAACGGTGACGTGGTGTATCAGGGCATCGCTGTTTACGGCAACAAAGGCTCCACCGACCAGCACGCCTATGTGCAGCAGCTGCGCGACGGTGTCGACAATTTCTTTGCCACCTTCATCGAGGTGCTCGAAGACGTGAGCGATATCCCCACGCTTGGCGGGGAATGCCCCGGCGACTTCCTCGATGGTTTCCTGCAGGGCACCCGCTCAGCCCTTACCGAGGGTGGCCGCCAGAGCATGACGATCAGCATGCGCCGCTTTGATGCCCGCCGTCTCGGCGCCTTGATCGCTCTGTTCGAGCGTGCCGTCGGTCTCTACGGCGAACTGGTGAACATCAACGCCTACCACCAGCCCGGCGTGGAAGCCGGCAAGAAGGCGGCGGCGGCGATTCTCGACCTTCAAGGTCGTGTGGAAGCGATCCTGGCCGACGGTGTGGCCCGCTCCGCCGATGAAATTCGCCTGGCCCTCGGGGATGGCACCGATGAATCCATCTTTTGGATCCTGCGTCACCTCACCGGCAACCAGCGCGGCTTCAGTGCCCAGGGCGACTGGAGCCAGCCCGCCTCGATGCGTTTCAGCAAAGGCTGATCCCGCCTGGGATCAGGGCACCAGGTTCACCAGTTTTCCGGGGACCACGATCACCCGACGGGGGGCTGCGCCCTCCAACCATCTTTCGGCCACATCACTGGCCAGGGCGAGCCGTTCCAGCTCCTCCTTGTCTGCGGAAGCCGGAACCTGCAGCTTGCCCCGCACCTTGCCCTTCACCTGGATCACCACTTCAACGCTGTCCTGCACCAGCGCCGTTGGATCCAGAACCGGCCAGCTTTGACGGTGAACGCTGGCGATTCCCCCCAGACGGCTCCAGAACTCCTCCGCCAGATGTGGCGCGAACGGAGCCAGCAGGCGAACCAGTCCGGAAAGAGCTTCCTGCAACACAGGTGCACTCAGGGCCTCGATGCCCGTGGAGCTGATGGCATTGGAGAGCTTCATCAGCTCGGAGATGGCCGTGTTCAGCTGGATCTCATCACTGAGGTCCTCGCTGACGGCTTCGATGGCCAGGTGCAGCGCCCGACGTACGTCGCTGTCGGCACCGCTCAGATCGGCAGGCCGTTGCATCGGCTCGAGTGAGTCGATGCGGGCAGCACCCGCTTCAACAAGGCGCCAAAGCCGTTGCAGGAAGCGGAACTGGCCCTCCACATCGGCGTCATCCCACTCCAGATCCTTCTCCGGCGGAGCCTTGAACAGGATGAACATGCGTGCTGTGTCTGCGCCGTAGCGGTCGATCACTGCTGCGGGGTCAACGCCGTTGTATTTCGACTTCGACATCTTCTCGAACAACACCTCGAGCTTGTCGCCGGTGTTGGGATCCCGGGGATCCTCCGGATCTGCAACATCAGCGGGAGCGATGTACTTGCCGGTTGTCGCATTGCGGTAAGTGATTCCCTGCACCATGCCTTGGGTGAGGAGCCGTTCAAACGGTTCGTTGATGTCGATCAGGCCGCGATCCTTCAGCGCCTTGGTGAAGAAACGGGCATAGAGCAGGTGCAGGATCGCGTGCTCAATGCCGCCCACGTATTGCTTCACCGGCAACCAGCGGTTCACCGCCTCCTTGCTGAAGGGTTTCTCGGTGTTGTGGGGATCGGCGAAGCGCAGGAAATACCAGGAGGAACACATAAAGGTGTCCATGGTGTCTGTTTCCCGCTTGGCTGGCTTGCCGCAGCGGGGGCAAGCCACATTCACCCAGTCGCTCTGCTGGCTCAGGGGCGAACCGCCCTTTCCAGAGAGATCAATGCCCCGGGGCAGCTCCACCGGAAGGTCCTCGCGGGGCACCGGAACAGCACCGCAGTCATCGCAGTGGATGACGGGAATGGGGCAGCCCCAGTAGCGCTGGCGTGAGATCAGCCAGTCGCGAAGGCGATAGGTGACCTTGCTGCGTGCCCAGCCCTGTTCGGCGCCTTGGCCGGTGATGGCGCCTTTGGCTTCGCTGGAGGCCGTGCCATCGAAGCTGCCGGAGTTGACCAGTGTTCCGGCATCCGTCCAGGCCTGACCGGCCGCGATGGCTTCAGCAGCTCCCTCGGCGTCGATCACCTGCTGGATCGGCAGACCGTTCGACTGGGCAAAGGCGATGTCGCGTTGGTCGTGGGCCGGTACGCCCATCACGGCGCCCGTGCCGTACTCGGCCAGCACGTAGTCGGCGATCCACACCGGGAGTACCGCCCCCGTCAGGGGGTTGATCACATGACTGCCGATGGGCACGCCCCGTTTGGGCCTGTCATCACTGGTGCGTTCGATCGTGCTCAGACGAGCCACCTCCTTGCGGAAAGCCTCCACCGTGTCCTTCTGTTCAGCGCTGGTGAGGCTGTCCACCAGCTCGTTTTCCGGTGCCAGCACCACGTAGCTCGCCCCAGCGAGTGTGTCGGGTCGGGTGGTGAACACCGTGATCGTCTGATCTTGTGCTCCCTCAACGCTGAAGCTGATCTCCGCCCCTTCCGAGCGACCGATCCAGTTGGCCTGCATGGTGCGCACCCGTTCCGGCCAGCCCTTTAAAGCGTCCAGGTCGTTGAGCAGCGGCTCGGCGTAGTCGGTGATGCGCAGGAACCACTGATTCAGCTGGCGTTGTTCCACCAGAGCTCCGGAGCGCCAGGAGCGGCCGTCACCATCCACCTGCTCATTGGCCAGCACGGTCTGGTCGACGGGATCCCAGTTGACGGTGGCGTTCTTGCGATAGGCCAGCCCCCCTTCGAGCAGTTCAAGGAACAGCCACTGGGTCCAGCGGTAGTAGTCGCCGTGGCAGGTCGCCTGCTCTCGGCTCCAATCGATCGAAAGGCCAAGTCGATCCAGCTGCGCCCGCATCTGATCGATGTTGCGGTCGGTCCACTCGCCGGGGTCCACATTGCGTTCGATTGCCGCGTTTTCAGCAGGAAGTCCGAAGGCATCCCAGCCCATCGGATGCAGCACGGCATGACCCCGCATGCGTTGAACCCGGGCGATCACATCGGTGATCACGTAGTTGCGCACATGGCCCATGTGCAGGCTTCCCGAGGGGTACGGGAACATCGACAGGGCAAAGAATCCGGGCTTCTCACCACCTTCTTGTGTTGTGTCCACCCCATCCGCCTTCCAACTCTCCTGCCAGCGCTGCTCAAGCGCAGTGGGGTCATAACGACCGGTCTGGGCACTGGCGTCGACGGCAGGGTTGGCAGCGTTCACGGAACCAGCGCTCGGCAAGGTTGCGATCGTGCCACATGCCTGGTGTTCAGCCGAGGGAGCGGATCACGCTGATCTGCCGACGGTTGATCAGCACGGGCCGGCTCGCACCCGCCCGTTCGATGGCCAGAAATTCTGGGTCCTGCCAGATCAGACGCCCCTCTATGGGCTCCTGTCCCACCACAGCAATGCTGAGGGGGAGCTGTTCACGAATCCAGCTCTGCAGCAACCGAACCCCCGGAAGGCTTGGATCGAGTGGAGATGTCTCCATAGGATTCGGGGGCAATACCGGCCACGCATGCTGCAGTTCAGCAAAGTCTGTGGCTGAGCAGCTGAGAAGCCAGAACAGCATTGACAGTCATTGATCTCAAGAGTGTTCGGGCCTAGAGTTTGGGCCTAGAGCAACGAACAGAAGAGATGGCTGACTACCTGAAAAGCAGGAAGGGACGGAAGGGTTGGTTTTTCCAACGCAGTGTCCCGCCTGATTGCCGTGATGTCATCGGCAAGGCCACATGGATTCGCAAGGCAGGCGACACCATCACCGAGGCCAAGAGGAATGCAGCGGTGTTCCTCGAGGAGTCAGAGCAGCTGATCCGTGAAGCAAGAGGACAGCGCCTCAGTGATGAGCAACGGCTGCTGAGCTTGTTGCCAGTTCTTAAAGAGATCCCAGAGGACATGGATGCCACTGATCTGGTGGAGCAGACCACCAGGCTTCCGATGTATCTGGACGATCAAGGGAGCATCAACCCGAGATTCGAGGAGCTGTACGAGATAGCCCAAGGCGTGCTGAAAGGCACCGCTAAGGCCCTCACAAAGCCCGAGGAGCTACTGACCAGGGCAACCCTCCTAAAGGACCCATCAGCCGGCACTGCGTACGAATGGAGCCGCTACCTGACCAAGCTCATGGAGCACAGCGGCCGGGAGTACATCCAGCAGGTCACCCGTGAAGACGCCCTCTCATGGCGTGCTGATGAGCTGAGCCGATGCCAAGGCTCAACGGTCAAGACCAGGCTCCGCTTCCTGAATGGCCTGTTTGGCGTGGCCCTGGAGGAAGGGTGGGTGCAGTCGAATCCCTTCGATGGGCTGACCAAAAGGGTCAAGAGCAAGCGAATTAAGAAGGAGGTGGTGACGCTCGAGGAGGCAGACCAGAGGTGGGAGAAGTTGCCGAGACACCATCAGCTTCTCTGGCACATCCTTCGCTGGACCGGTGCTCACGCTTCAGAGGTGGGCGGCCTGCGGTGGGAGGACATCGACCTGCAAGAGGAGACCATCCACTTCAAGAGCCACGCAACCCGGCCACTCAAGACCGTCTACCGGGACCGGGTGATCCCGATCCATCCACGCCTGATGCCGATCCTCAAGCAAGAGCAGCTCGACGAACCATGCGAGGGGTTGATATTTCCCTGGGCCTACAACCCGAAGCGGGGTGGCCGGTGGTGTGAGGCCATGCACTGGACACAGATCATTGGGGTCAGCCCGAAGGCGACCCGTGACTGGGCAGCCACCTGTCTGAGGTCCAAGGACATCTACGAGTCAGTCATCGGCCGGTTGTTAGGACACACCCCGAAGACACAGACCGCTGTCTACGGATCAGTCGAGATGGCAACGATGAGGAAAGCCCTCGAGCAACTGACCTGACTGAGGCCCTAGTGACTTAAATCACAGACCCTCCGTATCTGCAGGCATAAATTCCGCCAACCGCTCTGACTGGTCATGAGCTACTGGGAGCAGAACTGGAGGAGAAATCTCAAGCTCATAACGGTGGATGACATCCCACCCGCTCAGCAGATTCAGGTGTCCAGGTGGCTCCAAGTCAGATGCCAACAACTACTGGGCAACTCCAACGACATCGAGGCTGAATGCCTGGTCCAGGAGTTTGACGACTACGAAGAGGCTTGAAATGGGACTGCACCAACGACAGCTGGGGTGTGCCGACAGATAGATCTATTGGAAATACAGGTAATCTCCAGCCTCTGGAGCCCATCATTTCGAACAACTCCTTGTGGCATGCACAGGCTTCCAGAAGGGTCTAAGCGGACGTATCGGGCGTGGCTAGAAACAAGGCATACGCCGATCGACTTCCCTTGAAACTCTTCAACAAGAAGCTTGCTATTTGGGTGACAGAAAGAGTGGGAACAATGTGGTGTGCGTATGCGTTTTGCCTGCTCGCCCTGATCTCGCTTCCTGAAGCGCTGGCTTCAGAGGATCCACTGAAGATCGTGTCTTGGACTGCACAGACCTTCCTTCAGCTTGTGCTGTTGCCGATCATCATCGTTGGTCAAAATATCCAGAGTGAGATTGCTGAAAAGCAAGCTGAGACGGACAGTCAAACGCTCGTTGCTATCCGCCAACTTGCCGAAGAGATTCACCTGGCGACTCGCAAGTCGTGATGGTCTCAGTTTCGATCAAGCTCAGCGCACGTAGCGGGCGTAACTGGGAAGCCTCTTCAGGCGAATCTGAGTTGAGTAGCCAGTCGGCTGCTTTTCAGCAGGGAGGTTCAGGGATAGGGCTCACATCCATGTCCAGCATGAATTGGTATCCGAAAGTCTTCATCAGCACCTCCCAGAAGCCAGCTTGACGCCCAATTTCATGAGTCGCTTCCTTCATGGCTTGGTCTTTTTGCAGGTCGGTCAGCTCAAGAGCTTGGGTCAATCGATCAAAAGCTTTTCGCTCTGCTGAGTTAACTGGGAAGCAGTAATCCTCTCGACTGGAGGAAATCACCATGTAAGCCAGCTTGGCAGCTAGAGGTCGATCGGAAACTGCAATATCCTCAGAAATTCGCTCTAAGTTCATTGGATCATCAAACATCCCTTCCCAACCTTTTATTTCTGTGTGGTTGAGATATTTGCTGCTCAACTTGTCCAACATTGCCTTCTCTTCAGTGGCAAGAACACCATCGGCCATAGCCATCAACATCAGGATGCGCAGCAAAGGGCCTGAAGAACTTTTCTCCACTGGGATTCACGCCACTCATCCCATCTTGAATGCTTTCAGCGGCTCCGCCACTCCGCTGGCATGAGCGGTGATCATTTCAAGGGAAGGTAAGCAGCCGTAGCCTCCCCTCCGCTGTGGCAAGAAGACCCCTGGTGCAGCTCTCGACTCCAGGGGCTGAGCTCTTCTCGCCGCCTCCAAGTTGATGCACCCATTTGACCAGGGTGTAATCAGCGCATGGAGGGTGGGGTGGGGGGGTGATGACCAGATGCGACTCGCTGGCTGAACCTGCCTCTAAGGCACAGCCAGCTGACAATCGAGCTTGGCGCGGTCATGGTGACCGCAAGTGGAATACCCTTCATGCTTGGAAGAATTTCAATATTTTTTGCCGCCTTGGCATCAGCTCAAATTGCCTCGTTAGGCGCTTTACCTGCTCACGCGGCTCAATATTGTGGGGCTGGGGCTCATTGGATACAGACAGGATCAGCTCTTGGCGCCGGTTACTGCAAGAAAAATCATCATCACAAGCACGATCACTATGTATGCGCACTGGGCTATCACTACGTGGGCAATGGTCGGTGCGTAAGAAACGGGGATTGGTGGACAGGTCGCAGGCCTGTTGAATGGGGTCCCTATTACGAACCTCGGGATAAGTCAGGAAGTGTCTCCTTTCAGGGTCCGAACGGAGGGGAAATTAAGTTCAACTGGTGAGAAGCGCAGGCAACCCTTATTACAATTGCTGATGATTAGCTGTGTTGGCATGGGCTTGCTCTACGAGCCCAGTCTGGTTTCAACCCGCTTCAAGCTCCCAGCCCACTTCCTTCTGCCAGGTCGGCGCCCACAGCTTGCAGCACTTCTTCGGGTGCTCGCCATGCTGCAGAACTTCTGTGGCTATTTATATGAAAAAGGTCATCTCTGACGATGCGACTCGCATTACTCGTATCACTGGCTTTGCTAGCCCCAACAACTGTGTTCGCCCATGAATCCAAGGTCACAG